>Ga0209591_10000304_pt1 | contig 65453 bp, 51 predicted proteins | sample MAT01_FD_187207 | JGI IMG/M metagenome (GOLD analysis project Ga0209591, IMG submission 187207) | Freshwater microbial communities from Lake Fryxell liftoff mats and glacier meltwater in Antarctica - MAT-01 (SPAdes) (version 2) | ecosystem: Environmental > Aquatic > Freshwater > Ice > Liftoff...
AATCGGTCACCGAGGGCACCGTCCTCGAATTCCATGTCGCGGTTGGGGACGTGGTCGAAGAAGGCCAGACTCTGGTCGAGGTCTCGACCGACAAAGTCGACGCCGAAGTACCGGCACCGACCGCAGGCCGGGTGACGAAACTCTGCGCGGCGATCGATGACGAGGTGCTGGTCGGTGCGGCGCTGGTCGAAATGGACCCTTCCGACACCGATGGCGGACCCTCGGGGGCATCTGATGGAGGCGCGCCCGGAGCCGACTCCGCCGACACCGGATCGACCGCTGCAGAGCCGGCCGCGAGCTCCGGCAACGGCACTGTCGACCCCGGAGAGGGCCGGGCCACACCGGTCGCGCGCCGTGTCGCCGCCGCCGAAGGACTGATCCTCGACCGGATCTCCGGCAGCGGGCCGGGCGGCAAGGTCACCAAGGCCGACGTGCTCGCCGCCTCCGACGGCACCGCCGCCCCTGCCGCCGAAGAAAAGGTGCTTCGCGGACCGGCCGGCATGCTCGCCAAGGCAATGGACGAGAGCCGCGCGATCCCCACCGCGACCTCCTTCCGGACGCTCGCGGTGGACACCCTGGATGCAAAGCGCAAGGGTCTCAACGGCGAGCTTTCCCGGCGCGGCATGAAAGTCTCGTTCACCCACCTCGTCGCGTGGGCGATCGTTCAGGCGGCCCGCGAGTGGCCGGTTATGACCCGCCACTTCGAAGAACGCGACGGCAAGCTGATCTCGATCGACGACGGCCTGATAAGCCTCGGCATCGCGGTCGACGTCGAGCGCAAGGACGGCTCCCGCAGCCTTATGGTCCCGGCCATCAGGGGCGCGGGCAGCATGGACTTCGCCGCCTTCCACGCCTATTACGAGGAACTGATCACCAAGACCCGCGAGAACCGACTCTCGCCTGACGACTTCGCCGGAACCAACATCACCCTGACCAACCCGGGCGGGATCGGCACGGTGGCTTCGGTACCGCGGCTGATGACCGGCCAGGGCACGATCATCGCCGCCGGTTCGATCGCCTACCCCCCGGAGTGGTCCCATGCCGACCCGAAGCGGATCGAGAGCCTCGGGGTCTCCAAGGTGATGACTCTGACCTCGACTTACGACCACCGGATCATCCAGGGGGCTGAATCGGGCAACTTCCTGAAGGCGATCGAGGCGCTGCTGTTCGGGGAGTCGGAGTTCTACGAAGGTGTCGCCACCGACCTCGGACTCGAGAGTTCGGTGCTGGCGGCGGCGGTCCCCAAGGCAGAAAAAGCACCGCCGTTCGCGGCCGGGGCACCGCCTGTCTCGGCGATCGCCGGGGCTCCGAGTCCGGAGCTGCTCCAGGCGGTTCAGGCAGCGACCTCACTGCTGAAAGCTTTCCGTACACACGGGCACCTCGCGGCCAGCCTGGACCCGCTCGGCAGCAAAGCGAAGGGCGATCCGGCCCTGGACCCGGAGACCGTCGCCCTGACCCCCGAACTGATGGCCCAGATCCCGGCTTCGATCCTCAGGATCGGGGTGCCGGGCGAGACCCTGCTCGAGGCGCTGCCCCGGATGCGCGCCGCCTACACGGGAACCATCGGCTATCAGTTCGAGCACATCTCTTCCCACCAGCAGCGGGTCTGGATGAGGGAGATGATCGAGACCGGCGCCCACCGCAAGCCGTTCACCCCCGGGGAACAGAAGAACCTTCTGAACCGGCTGATCGAGGTCTTCGAGTTCGAGCGGTTCATCGAGAAGGCCTACCTCGGCCAGAAAATGTTCTCGATCGAAGGGCTCGACTCGATCGTGACGATGATTGACGAGCTCTCCACGATCGCCCGTCGCAGCGGATCCGAAGAGGTGGTGATCGGCATGGCCCACCGCGGCAGGCTGGCCGTGCTCACCCACAACGTCGGACGGCCCGCGGAATCGGTCTTCGCCGAGTTCGAAGGCTCGAAGCGGATCGAGGACGTAAAGGCAGTCGCCGCGATACCTCACGGAGGAACCGGCGACGTCAAATACCACTACGGACACGAAGGCTCGTTCACGACCGACGAAGGCGAGAGCATCGCCGTTCACCTTTACCCGAATCCGAGTCACCTGGAGTTCGTCGACCCGGTGGTCACCGGCGCGACCCGGTTCTCGCAGAGCCAGATCGACGGCCCGAAGATCGAGCTCGACACCAACCGGGCGGTACCGGTGGTCCTCCACGGTGATGCCGCTTTCCCCGGTCAGGGCGTGGTTGCCGAGACCTTCAACCTGCAGAGCCTCGACGGCTACGCGGTCGGCGGCACGATTCACATAATCGAGAACAATCAGATCGGCTTCACGACTGATCCGACCGACGGCCGGTCGACCCCGTACGCAGCCGACATGGCGAAGGGTTTCAACGTGCCGATCATCCACGTCAACGCCGACGACGCCGAGGCCTGCTCCCAGGCGATGCGTCTGGCGATGGCCTACCGGACACAGTGGAAGCGTGACATCGTGATTGACGTGGTCGGCTACCGGCGCTTTGGTCACAACGAGACCGACGAGCCCGCCTACACACAGCCCCTGATGACGGCAAAAATCAAGGGTCACGACCCGGTCTCGGAGATCTACACCGAGACGCTGATCGCGCAGAAGGTCGTGACCCGCGAGGAGGTCGTCGAAGCCGCCGAAGCGCGGCGGACCGGGCTGCGGACCACCCTCGACACGCTGCGCGAGAAGATGGATTCCGGCGTGTACGAGGATCCGACCGTCACTTCGGTGGGAACCGGCGAGCTCGACCGTTCGGCCAGCCCGCCCGTTCAGACGGCCGTCAAGGCAGAGCGGCTGATCGAGCTGAACGAAGCGCTGCTCAAGGTACCTGCCAGCTTTACGATCCATCGTAAATTGCGCAAGCCGCTCGGCCGCCGAACCGAGGCGATGGGGAACGGTGGGATCGAGTTCGCGCACGCCGAATCGCTCGCCTTCGCTTCGCTGGTCAGTGAGGGGGTCCATGTGAGGCTGACCGGCCAGGACACCGAGCGCGGCACCTTCTCCCAGCGCCACCTCGTGCTCCATGACGAAAAGACCGGCCTCGCCTATGCGCCGATCCAGCACCTCGAGTCGGCGACTGCGCCGTTCGAGCTCCACAACAGTCCGCTTTCGGAGAATGCCTGCCTCGGCTTCGAGTACGGCTACGCCTCGTCGAAGCCGGAGTCGCTCGTCCTCTGGGAAGCCCAGTTCGGCGACTTTGCCAACTCGGGCCAGGTGATCATCGACAGTTTCATCGCCTCCGGCGAATCCAAGTGGGGGCTGACCTCACGAATGACGCTGCTGCTGCCCCACGGCCACGAAGGAGCTGGTCCCGAGCATTCAAGCGCCCGGCTCGAGCGTTTTCTCTCGCTCGCCGCGGAGGGCAACATGCGGATCGCCAACCCCTCGACTGCCGCCCAGTACTTCCACCTGCTGCGTCGGCAGGCGCTGATCAAAAAGCCGCGGCCGCTGATCGTCTTTACACCGAAGGGCCAGCTGCGCCAGCCGGCCGCGGCGGCGACTCTCAATCAGCTCACCGACGAGCACTTCCACTTCATCCTCGACGACCCGCGGGCTCAGGAGCGCCGCGAAAAGGTCGAGCGAATGGTGCTCTGTTCGGGCCGGGTCTACTACGACATTGACGCCGCCGACCTGCGCGAATCGGCCGAGAAGGTCGCCGTGGTGAGGGTCGAACTCCTCTACCCGTTTGCCCGAAGCCAGATCGAAGCCCTGATCAAGTCCTACCCCAACCTCCGCGAGGTCGTATGGGTGCAGGAAGAGCCGAAGAACATGGGCGCCTGGAGCGTGATGAGTCGCCGACTGCCGCAGGTGATGCCGGGCGAACTCGAGCTCGACTACGTTGGCCGACCCGAGCGGGCCAGCCCGAGCGAGGGCTACTCGGTGGCCCATGCCCGGGAGCAGGAGCGAATCGTCCTGACCGCGCTTTCCGCCTGAACGCACGGTCCCGGCAAACTATTTCGCTTCGGGCATTGACGCGCAGGCCTCCTGCTGTATAAGATCACTCTCAGTTCGCAGGTACGGTCGGGAGAACGCAAGTAGGGAGAACAAAGGCGGCGGGACTGAGTGCCTTCCGGGCACAGATACTGACTTATCAAAACTTTCCAAGCCCGCTTCCGGCGGTTCAATCCCCGGAAGCGTTCGCGTCGGCAACCCTCCCTGGCTACCGACGCGCAGGCGTGGTGAGGGTCGCGCGGACCCCCTGCCTCCCGCGACCCTCGCCCGCCACTCTTACTTTTGGGCGTCTCGCCGAGTGGCCTCAGGGTCTGACTTCTATCGTGGCGGCGGCGAGGATTTTGCCGTTGACCTGGACCTCGATCAGGTGGGGGCCCGGGTGGATTCTCCGGACCGAGACTTCGCGGATCCGGTGTTCGCGCCTGAAGTGAGTCTCTACCCCCGGCTCCAGGACGGTGCGCTTCAGCTTGAACACCTTGGGCGAACGCCTGGTGGCAGAACCGGCGTGGTGGATCGCGTAATCGACCATGACCGGCGTCGAATCGGCGGCAGTCAGACTCAGTTCGATCGTCACCGCATCACCGATCCGGATCTCGCCCGGCGCCGCCCGGAAGGAGGTCAGCGAGACAACGGCCTCCGGGTCAAAGCCGAGCATCCTCAGGGCATCCGGGTGGCCGGCCTTGACCAGGCTTCGCAGTCCGTGTGAGACGATCCACCGCCTGCGACCCGCGTCGGGGCTGACGGTCTGGCCGCCGACGGTGGCGTTGCTCCCTTCGCATTGCCCAATCTCCGCCAGCCAGCGTGTCGCTGTTTCCACGGCGAGATCGGGATGGTCCTTGCTGATGTCGTTGAGGTGGTTGGCGACCGATTTGCGCACGTAAGGAGAGGGGTCGTCAACCAGGCGGTCGAGCAGGCGGATAGTCGGCGAAGGGTCTTCGATGAAGGCCTTCAGGCGGGCGCCCCACGGAAGTCTCGGGCGTGATCCTTCGCAAACCAGCCGGCGCAGGTGCTCGTCGTCGCTGTCGATCCACCGGTCGAAGTACTCGAAGGTGAGCTCCGGGTGTAGCTCGATGAACGGCCGGACCGCGAACTCACATGACCAGCGGGAGGTCAGGCCGGCGATCAGCGGCAGGGCGACCTCGGGGTGGTCGATGCCGTAACGCGCCACGTAGTCGTCCACGGGATAGATGATCCAGCCATCGAAATCCGGCCGTTCGAGCGCCTTCTCCAGGATTCCAGCTGACTCGGTGAAATCACCGGGCAACGCCGCTGCCAGGGCATCGGCGACATGGACCACCCGGCCCTTCATCTCCAGATCCGCCAGGCCCGTGGTCGCCCCGGCCGAGAACTCCTCAACCGGGAACTCCGGCCAGGCCCATTTCAGATCCCGGGCCAGTCCTTCGATCGCCCGTGGGGAGATCCGGTCTTTGAAGTCCTTCGAACCGGATGCTTCACCTTTCGGTGTCAACCGTCAACTCTCCGGGAAGTGAGGGTGGCCCCGGGTCAGGACCGGTTGAGGTCGCGCAGGACCGTCTGGAGGATTCCGCCGTTCTGGATGTAGCGGACCTCGTTCGGCGTATCGAACCGGACCGTCGCTTCAAATACCACAGGCTCGGATCCGTCCCGCTCGGCTGTCACTTCAACCGTGCCGGCCTCGCCGTTTCGGAGGTCGCCCACGGAGATCACCTCTTCACCGGTCAGGCCGAGTGATTCAACCGTCTGGCCGTCCGGGAACTGAAGTGGAACGACACCCATCCCGATCAGGTTCGAACGGTGGATGCGCTCGTAGCTCTCGGCGATCACGGCCCGCACCCCGAGCAGCATCGTGCCCTTGGCCGCCCAGTCCCTTGAGGAACCGGAGCCGTACTCCTTGCCGGCCAGGACCACGAGTGGTACGCCCTCGGCTGCGTATCGCATCGCTGCCTCGTAGATGCTGGTTTCTTCCCCATCGGGAAAGTGACGGGTGAAGCCGCCCGACTTCTCGACGAGCAGGTTGCGCAGCCGGATGTTGGCGAAAGTTCCGCGGACCATGACCTCGTGGTTGCCACGGCGGGAGCCGTACGAGTTGAACTCGGCCGGGCCGACGCCCTGTTCGATCAGCCAGGCACCGGCCGGACTCGACTTCTTGATCGCCCCGGCTGGGGAGATGTGGTCAGTGGTGATCGAATCACCGAGCAGTGCCAGCACCCGGGCTGACTCGATCGGTGCGATGCCGGGCGGATCAGAAGGCATGTCTTCGAAAAACGACGGGCGGCGGACGTAAGTCGAGTCGGGCCACGTGTAACGGTCTCCTTCGGGAACCGAGACCTGCTGCCAGTTCTCATCTCCCTTGAAGACTTCGCCGTAATTCTCGGTGAACATCTCGCGGCGGATCGACTCGCCGACGACTTCGGCGACCTCTTTCGTGTCCGGCCAGATCTCGCTCAGATAGACCGGGTTTCCGTCGGGATCCTCGCCGAGCGGGTCGGTCTGGATGTCGATGTCCATCCGTCCGGCGAGTGCGTAGGCGACGACCAGCGGCGGGGACGCGAGGTAGTTCGCTTTCACGTCCTGGCTGATGCGTCCTTCGAAGTTGCGGTTGCCGGAGAGCACCGAACAGACGACCAGGTCTTTCTCTTCGATCGCCGCCGAGATCGCCGGATCGAGCGGGCCGGAGTTGCCGATGCAGGTCGTGCAGCCGTAACCGACCAGGTTGAACTGGAGGCCGTCGAGGTACTCCGTGAGCCCGGCCCGGTCGAGGTAATCGGTGACCACGGTGGAACCCGGGGCCAGCGAAGTCTTGACCCAGGGCTTGCGGGAAAGCCCTCTGGCCAGAGCGTTGCGGGCAAGCAGGCCGGCCCCGACCATCACGTACGGATTCGAGGTGTTGGTGCAGGAGGTGATCGCGGCGATCACGACCCTGCCGTGGTCGAGGTCGAAAGAGGTGCCGTCATCGAGGGTCACCGGGACCGAGTCCCCCGAGCGGCGCTCGAGAATCGCGGGCCCCTCCCCCGGTGACTGATGCGGCCTGCCATGACCGTTGGACCTGGGCACGTCTGTGGGATCGGAGGCGGGGAACGTTTTGTCGAGCGCTTCATCGAGCGGACTCAGCTCCTGCGCAGCGTCACCGTCGGACTCCGCCAGCGCCGCGATAAAAGCCGGCTTGGCGTCGGAGAGCGAGACCCGGTCCTGGGGACGCTTCGGGCCGGCGATCGAAGGCACCACGGAGTCAAGTTCGAGTTCGAGGGTTTCGCTGAACATCGGGTCTTCGGACCCGGCCGTGTGGAACATGCCCTGCTCGCGCGCATAGGCATCAACCAGGGCGATGGTCGAGGTGGGCCTGCCGGTCAGCTCCAGGTACTTGAGTGTCTCCGCGTCGGGAGGAAAGATCGCGCAGGTCGATCCGAACTCCGGGGACATGTTGCCGAGCGTCGCGCGGTCGGCCAGTGGCAGCGTCGGCAGGCCCGGCCCGTAGAACTCGACGAACTTGGAGACGACGCCGCGCTCGCGCAGCATTTCGGTGACGGTGAGCACCAGGTCGGTCGCAGTGGCCCCGTCGGGAAGCTTGCCGGAGAGCCGGAAGCCGACGACCTGCGGCAGCAGCATGGAGATCGGCTGGCCGAGCATGGCTGCCTCGGCCTCGATTCCGCCGACGCCCCAGCCGAGCACGCCGAGTCCGTTGACCATCGTCGTGTGCGAATCGGTGCCGACGAGAGTGTCCGGGTAGGCGGCGAGCACACCGTCCTGCTCCCGGCTGTAGACGACCTGGGCTATGTATTCCAGATTCACCTGGTGGCAGATCCCGGTCGCGGGCGGGACCACCCGGAAGTTGTCGAAGGACTTCTGGCCCCACTTCAGGAACTCGTAGCGCTCCTGATTCCTTTCGAACTCACGCTCCGCGTTGACTTCGAAGGCCATACCGCTTCCGAAGGCATCCACCTGGACCGAGTGATCGATCACCAGATCGACATCGACCAGCGGGTTGATCGCAGTCGGGTCGCCGCCGATCTCGTCGATCGCATCACGCATCGCGGCCAGGTCGACCACGGCGGGGACGCCGGTGAAGTCCTGCATCAGAACCCGGGCGGGCTGGAAAGGAATTTCGGCCGACGGCTCGGCCGCGGCGTCCCACGAGGCGATCGCCTCGACGTCGGCGGCCGTTACCGAGACACCGTCCTCAAGCCTCAGCACATTTTCCAGCAGAACCTTTATCGAGTAAGGCAGCCGGGCTATGTCGAACTTCGGCTGGAGCGCATCCAGCCTGTGGATCTCGTAGGTCCTGCCGTCAACGTCGAGTTCTGCGCGGGCTCCGAATGAATCGCTGCTCATGTCTTCTTCTCTCGTCTCTGAGTTTGTGTCCTGATTATCGCTTGTCAGCCTGTCCCCGGGCGACGACGTCAGCCGTCTTCTGGCCGGCCGGACCCGACTGCGCCCGGTACGAAAGCGTGGGGCTGACGAGGCCGGCGTGGGCCATGGCCCGCTGCTTGAAGGGAGCGACCGTGATCTCGATCTTTTCGCCTTCGATCGCCTTGATCACAGCGTCGGAAACTTCTTCCGGGGATGCAGTGCCGAGCCGCGACGGCGCCTTTGCTCCAGAGTCGGCGAACATTCCTGCGTCGCGGACGAAACCCGGTGCGACCACGCTTACGCTGACTCCGGTGCCGGTCAGGTCGCCGCTGAGGCCGAAGGCGAAACCCCTCAGGCCGAACTTGCTCGCGTTGTATATGGAGGAACGCGGACTGGCGGCTTTGCCCGCCAGTGAACCGATCAGCACCAGCTTGCCGCGATCGCGGTCGAGCATTCCCGGGAGCAGCGCCTGGGCCAGGAGGATTGGTGATTCCAGGTTCACGCGGAGCATCCGGGCCACCTGATCCCCGCTGAGTTCGGTCAGCCGTCCGGTTGCGGGCAGGGCTGCGTTGGCCACGAGGCAGTCCACCGGACCCACGGAGGCCGCAAGCTGGACTGCGGCGTCCGGCTCCCCGAGATCCGCTACCGCGGTCGAATGCCCGCTTCCCGGGAGTTCTTCCGCGAGGGTGGCCAATGCTTTCTGATTCCTCGCCGACAGGATCAGGCGGGCTCCGGCACCGGCCAGATGCAGGGCCATCGACCTTCCCAGACCACCCGTGGCGCCAGTCAACAGAACAGTTCTTTCCCGGATCTCCATAGGGCCAAACCTACCACCGCCCCGGTGACCGGACCCTGCCCCGCAGGCCCGGTGGCACTGTCCGGCGCCGCTCCTCCGTGCGGGCGACTTCCATCTGCCGCGAGGGGCCCGCCTGCCGGGTGGTGTCGTGCAGCCGACGCAGGCTCACCAGAAACCCCTGCAAAACGAAGGAATGGCAGGATTATTAGCGAATTGCGTGCAGATCGTCTATGATTCCCCGAGTTCAAAAACCGAGAAGCCGAATCCCCGCTCGCAAGGCGACCGGGGATCGGGGGAACCAAGTTTCATGGGGCGAACCCGCCAGAGAAGGCGGGAGCGCAAGCTCCAAAGAGCGCCAGCCCGACAGCTAACCCCGTAGGCCGACTAAGGAGATTCGGTATCAACTTGCCCCACTCAACCCGTCTTGCCAGTTTCAGCGCAGTAGCACTCGGATCGTTCGCCGTCCTGTTCGTATCCCTGTTCATGCTCGCCGCTCCTTCGCAGTCCTTCGCCGGCTGCGCCGAAAGTTCGAGCGGCGGCCTCAACCTGAGCGTCGGCGACTGCAAGCCGGCCAAGAAAGCCCGCCTGGTCAACGGCAAGGCGATCGCTCCTGCATCCGCCCCGGACCGGGTCAAGGCAGTCATCGACTGGGCCAACAAGATCCGAAACAAGCCCTACCGGTACGGCGGCGGCCACGCCAGCTTCTTCGACACCGGCTACGACTGCTCCGGCACGGTCAGCTTCGCCCTTCGCGGCGGCAGGTTCGTCTCCAGTCCGATGCCTTCGACCGGATACATCAGGTGGGAGCGGCCTGGCCAGGGCAAGTGGATCACCACCTACTCGAACGCCGGACACATGTACATGGTCGTCGCCGGACTGCGCTTCGACACCTCGATGACCCCCGGCAACGGGCCGGGCTGGAGCGAGAACATGCGCTCGACCTCCGGAACCTTCGCCGCGCGCCACCCCGCCGGCTTCTAGCCCGCCACCCTCTGGACACCAGGGCCCCGGCCGCCGTCCCGCGAGCAGCAGCCGCGGGACCAACTGCTGCCCCCCCTTATGATCCGCCCGTGAGCGAGATCAACGGCAGCACCCCGTCACAAGTCAACCCGCCACCCCCATTCTCCGCTGAGCACGAGGAGCTCCGGGAAACCGTCCGGCGCTTCGTCGAAAAAGAGATCGCGCCGAACGTCATGGAGTGGGAGGACCAGAGGCAGTTCCCTCGTGATCTTTACCGGCGCTGCGGCGAGCTCGGCCTGCTCGGCCTCAAGTTCCCCGAGGAGTACGGCGGCCAGGGCGGCACCCACATCCACGACGCCGTCTGGGTCGAGGAGATGTCCCGCCGGGGCGCGTCCGGAGGGGTGGCGGCAGGCCTCAATGCCCACGCCTCGATAGCGATGCCGCCAGTGTTCAAGTTCGGCAACGAGTGGCAGCGCCAACGCTGGGTCGTGCCCGGGATCAAGGGCGAGAAGGTAGGGGCGCTCGGAATCACCGAGCCGGGCGCCGGCTCGGACGTCGCCGGGATCAGGACAAGGGCAAAGAAGACCGACGGCGGATGGGTGGTCAACGGCTCGAAGACCTTCATCACCAACGGGGTGATCGCCGACTTCCTGGTCTGCGCAGTGAAGACCACCGAGGATGGCGGTCATGGAGGCATCTCCTTCCTCGTGCTCGAAACTGACTCCCCCGGCTACGAAGTCACCTCCAAGCTCGAGAAACATGGCTGGCACTCCTCCGACACCGGTGAGATCGCCTTCACCGATGTCGAGGTCCCTGAAGAGCACCTGCTCGGTGAAGAGAACGGCGGCTTCCAGCTGATCATGGCCAACTTCGCCTGGGAGCGACTGCTGATGGCGATCGGGGCGATCGGGGCGATGGACCGGCTGATCGAGCTCAGCATCAATTACGCGCGCGAACGCGAGGCCTTCGGCCGGCCGATCGCGAACTTCCAGGCAATCCGCCACAAGATCGCCGAGATGGCAACGAAGACCGCCGCCAGCCGCACTCTCACCTGGGACACGCTGCGCCGTTTCGAAGAGGGCGAGAACGTCGTGCGGGAGGTCTCGATGGCCAAGCTGTTCACCCAGCGCACCCTGGTCGAGATCGCCGACGAGGCGGTCCAGATCCACGGCGGCTACGGCTACATGAAGGAGTACGAAGTCGAACGCGCCCTGCGTGACGCGCGCCTGGGCCCGATCGGTGGCGGCACCGACGAAATCATGAAAGAGATCATCGGCAAGACCTACGGCCTGTAGGGATCCGGTTACGATGTCTTCATGGGGAGGTTGCATAAGCGAGGGGAGTTGCCGAGGAGGGCACTGCGAGTCGGCGCCCTTGCCTGCGTAATGGCCGGGCCGGTTTTCTGGTCGGCTGCTTCGCCTGTTGCGGCAGCGCCGATCAACTCACTGCCACCAGTACCTTCCCTGCCTTCGTTCTCGGGCCAGGCGGCATCGCCCAGCCCGGTCGGAGGAGTGGTGCGCCCGCCTCAGAATCCTTTCCTCACCCGGAACCCGTGGAGCAACATCCACAACGACTCCTGGATGAGCGACGCCTATCCTGGACCGGGTCCGATCGGCATCAACCTCGAGACATCCTCCGGCGCCGCCCAGCCCGCGGTCTGCGCGACGATCACCTTTGACAGCCGGGGCCGTATCGTCACGATCTGCCCGTCCACGCTCACCCCGCCCCAGGCGAGGATCGTCGACCCCGACACCCTCGAGGTGGTCGCCACGCTCAACCTGCCCGATGGACCGGCGATCGGTGACACCCCCAGATACCAGGACTACACGGCCGGCGGCTACTTCTTCCTGGACAACCGCGACCGGATCTGGGTTGCGACCAAAAGCAACCACATCTGGGTGATCGGCCAGAACGAGGCCGGAGACGCCTTCGTGCTGGAGCGTGACTTCGACCTGAGCAATGTGCTGAACCCGGCCACTGAGCGCATGAGTTCGGTACTGCCCGACTTCGCCGGGCGGATCTGGTTCGTGGCGAAGCAGACCGGGCGGGTCGGCACTATCGACCGCCGGACGGGAAAGGTCCGGGCTATCCGCCTCGGCGAGAGAGTCCAGAACTCGTTCACGGTCGGTAAAGAAGGCGTCTATCTTGCCTCGGACAGGCGGATGTACAGACTGGGGACCACCCGTAACGGAACCCCGAGGATCGAGTGGAACGTCCGGTACCGGAACAGCGGAGTGACAAAGCCGGGTCAGGCAGATGCCGGGACAGGCACCACCCCGACCCTCCTGAGGGGTGGGATGGTCGCGATAACCGACAACGCCGACCCGATGAACGTGGTGGTCTACCACACGGCGTTGAAGCTCAGGGAGGGGCAGAAGCGACGGGTCTGTGAAGTGCCGGTGTTCAGCAAAGGCAAGGGCGCGACCGAGAACTCGCTTATCGGAGCAGGGCGATCGCTGATCGTCGAGAACAACTACGGCTATACGGACCCGTTCGCCCCCGGTGGCGGCGCTGTGGTCACCGAGCCCGGCTTTGCCCGGGTGGATGTACGCGCCGACGGCCGGGGGTGCCGCAAGGTGTGGACCAATCGAACCGAACGTGCACCGTCGGTAGTGCCGAAACTCTCGACTTCGACCGGCCTGATCTACAGCTACACCCGCCCGCCGGACCCAAGCGGATCACATGGCTACTACTGGACCGCGATCAGCTTCCGCACCGGCAAGACTGCCTGGACCCGACACGCCGGCTCCGGCACGTTCTACAACAACAACTACGCCGGCCTCGCTCTCGGGCCCGACGGAGCCGCCTACCTCGGTGTGATCGGCGGCATCATCAAGCTTCGCGACGCACCCCTGCCCGACTGAAAACCAGCAGCCCAACCCCCCAGCCCTAGCAGGGCGCCGCCGAAGGCGGCCCGGCGAGCGTCAACCAACAGTCAGCGAGTCTCGGCCGTCACACCACGCGGGTGGTTTCCGGGGGCCATCCAGGGCGTGCGTGGCAAGGAGTAAAGCGAGGGCGCGAAGCGATTTGCCTTTCGGCAATGAGCGAGCCGCCCGAGCGTCGACGCCGCCAGGCGCGTCCTGGTGGTTCCCGGGAGCCGCCCGCTACTCGAGAGAAATCATGACGTGCTTGATCTGGGTGTAATCCTCGAGTGAGTACATCGACATGTCTTTGCCGTAGCCGGACTCGCCGTATCCACCGTGGGGCATCTCGGGGGCCATGATGATGTGGTCGTTGACCCAGACGGCACCGAAGCGCAGCGCATTGGTGACCCTCATCGCGCGGCCGATGTCACGGGTCCAGACCGACGAGGCGAGGCCGTAACGGGTGCCGTTGGCCCACTTGACCGCCTCTTCTTCGTCGGTGAAGCGCTGGACCGTCATCACCGGGCCGAAGATCTCGTTCTGGACCATCTCGTCGTCCTGGTTCAGGTCGGCCACCACGGTCGGCTGGACGTAGAAACCGGGCCGGTCGGCCTGGCTGCCGCCGGTGGCGAACTGGGCGTGCTCTGGCTTGCGGTCGAGGAAGCCGGTCACATGAGCAAGCTGCCGGGCCGAATTGACCGGGCCGAGCGCGGTGTCGGGGTCATCCAGGTCGCCGACCTTGTAGCCGCCGGCCTCTTTTGCAAGGGCCGCGACGAAGTCGTCGTAGATCTTCGGTCCGGCGAGGATGCGGCAGGCGGCGGTGCAGTCCTGGCCGGCGTTGAATAGACCGTAAGCCGAGACCAGCTCGGCGGTCTTTGCGACATCGGCGTCGTCGAAGATGATCACCGGCGCCTTGCCACCCAGCTCCAGATGGACCCGCTTCAGCGAGTCCGCCGCGGCTCTTGCGATCCACTTGCCGGTACCGACCGAGCCGGTCAGCGAGACCATCTTGATGTCGGGATGCGTGACCAGGGTCGAGCCGGCGGGGTCACCGTGACCGCCCACGAAATTGGTGACGCCGGGAGGGAAGATCTCGGCGCAGATCCGGGCCAGCGTGTGGAGCGTTGTCACCGGGGTCGACTCGGCCGGTTTCAGGACCAGCGTGTTTCCGGTGGCCAGGGCCGGGCCGAGCTTCCAGATGGCCATCATCAACGGGTAGTTCCAGGGGGTGATCTGGGCGACCGGGCCGACCGGCTCGCGGCGGATGAACGAAGTGTGGCCCTCGACGTACTCCATGGCGGCCTTGCCTTCGAGGTTGCGCGCAGCGGAAGCGAAGAACCGGATGTGGTCAGCGGTGGTCGCCAGCTCTTCGTCGATGAAGGCCTGGCGGGGCTTGCCGGCATCGGCGGATTCGAGATCGGTCAGCTCCTCGCCGTTCTCCTCGATCGCATCGGCTAGTGCCAGCAGACGGTTCGAGCGCTCGGCCGGTGTGGTGGCTGCCCAGCCTCCCTCGAAGGCGGCTTTCGCCGCGGCGACGGCGCGGTTGACGTCCTCGGCGCCGGACAACGGTGAGTCGGCGATCACCTCACCGGTTGAAGGATTGATCACTTCTTCGCTGCCGCCGTCTACCGGGTCGACGAACTCGCCGTTGATCATGTTCTGAAGCTTCAGTTTCTCGTCCATGCGGCTCAGCTCCAGCCCAGGGCATCTTCCGGCGGCACGTACTCCGCACCGACGCCTTCGGCGACTCCGTGGTGGGTGACCTCGCCGTTGGCCACGTTGATCCCCGGCCGGATTCCCGGATCGCGATGCACCGCTCCGCCGAGGCCGTGGTCGGCCAGCGAGATCGCATACGGCAGAGTCGCGTTGGTCAGCGAATGGGTGGCCGTAATCGGCACCGCGCCGGGCATGTTCGCCACGCAGTAATGGATGATTCCGTCGACCTCGAATACCGGCTCCCGGTGGGTGGTCGGCCGGGAGGTCTCGAAGCACCCGCCCTGGTCGATCGCCACGTCAACCAGCACCGCGCCCGGCTTCATCTGGCCCAGCTGTTCGCGTTTGATGACGAATGGCGCCCGGGCACCGTGGACCAGCACAGCGCCGATCACCAGATCAGCTTTCGGAAGCAGCTCCTCCACTGCGAGCGAAGTCGAGTAGACGGTCGATGCTTCGCGCGCATAGTGGAGGTCGAGTTCGCGCAGCCGGTCGATCGAGCGGTCAAGGATGAAGACGTCCGCGGCCATTCCCATGGCTACGAAGGCGGCGTTGGTGCCGACCACTCCGCCACCGATGACAACCACGTTGGCGGCCGCCACTCCGGGGGTGCCCCCGAGCAGGATGCCACGGCCGCCCATCGGCTTCTCCAGCATGAAAGCACCGGCCTGGGTCGCGATCCTGCCGGCGATCTCGCTCATCGGCGCGAGCAACGGCAGCCGGCCGGCTGAGTCCTCGACCGTTTCGTAGGCCACACAGGTGGCCCCGGACGCACAGAGCCCTCGAGTCTGCTCCGGATCGGGAGCGAGGTGCAGGTAGGTGAAGAGCAGGTGATGCGGCTGGAGCATCTCGATCTCGGATGCCTGAAGTTCCTTGACGTGGAGGATCATCTCGGCCGCTTCAAAGACAGCTGCCGCATCGGAGACAATCGTCGCTCCCTGGGCTTCGAACTCCGCGTCGGTGATCGCGCTGCCTTCACCGGAAGTGGCCTCGATGTAGACCTCGTGGCCGTGCTCAAGCATCTCGCGCACCCCGGCCGGGGTCATCGCGACCCGGTACTCATCCTGCTTGATCTCCTTCGGGACTCCAACCTTCATGAACTCATCCGCCTCTCTCTTATTGGTGAATCGAAGCCGTGCGGCGATTAACGCCTGCGGCGAGGCCTAGAACATGTCCATTCGCTCGGAGGCCTCAGTCAGAACCGGCCTGAGCACGTCGTGCATGAACTCGAACTCCTCGGTGTCCGCGATCAGCGGCGGGGAAAACTGGATCACCGGATCGCCACGGTCGTCGGCCCGGCAGATCAGGCCGCGTCGGTAGAGCTCACCAGACAGGTAGCCGCGCAGCAGGCCCTCGGCCTGAGGGCCTTCAAATGTTTCCTTGGTCTCCTGATCCTTGACCAGCTCGATCGCCTGGAAGAAGCCGGCGCCGCGCACGTCGCCGACGATCGGGATGTCGCGCAGGCTGTCGAGCATCCCGCGGAACTCCGGCTCCTTGGCCTGGACGTGCTCGAGCAGTCCGTCACGCTCGAACAGCTCGATGTTGGCCAGCGCCACGGCCGACGCCACCGGGTGGCCGGCGAAGGTGAAGCCGTGGGCGAAGGACTCGGTGCCCTCCATGAACGGCTCGGCCAGCTTGTCCGAACAGATCATCGCGCCCATCGGGATGTTGGCCGAGGTCAGCGCCTTGGCCGAAGTGATGATGTCCGGCTGGTAGCCGAAGCGCTCGGCTCCGAAGAAGTGGCCGAGCCGGCCCCAGGCGCAGATGACTTCGTCGGAGATCAGCAGGACGTCGTGGCGGTCGCAGATCTCACGAACCCGCTGGAAGTAACCGTCGGGCGGAACGAAGCAGCCGCCGGCGTTCTGAACCGGCTCGAGGATCACCGCGGCCACGGTCTCAGGGCCTTCGAAGATGATGCGATCCTCAATCGCGTCGGCCAGCAGCAGCGGATCGCGGTCGTCGGGGTAGCGGTACATGTTGGTGTTCGGCACGTGGCAGCCACCCGGTGCGAGCGGCTCGAACTGAGCCCGCAGATCGGTCAGACCGGTCGCCGAGAGCGCCCCGAGCGTGGTGCCGTGGTAGGCGATCTCGCGGGCGATGACCTTGGCCTTCTGGCCGCGTCCGTGCATGCGCCAGTAGTTGCGGGCGAGCTTGAGCGCAGACTCGACCGACTCGGCCCCGCCGCTGGTGAAGAAGACCCGGTTGAGGTCACCGGGCGCGAGCGAGGCGATCTTCGTGGCCAGCTCGATCGCCCTGGGATGGGCGTAGCTCCAGATGATCGAGAAGTCCAGCTCCTCCATCTGCTTGGCGGCGGCTTCGGCCAGCTCGGGACGGCAGTGCCCAGCGTTTACGCAGAACAGGCCGGCCAGGCCGTCGAGGTACTTCTTGCCCTTGTCGTCCCACAGGTAGCAGCCCTCGCCTCGAGTGATGATCGGGATCTCATGCTGCTCGTCGTAGCCACCCATCCGGGAGAAGTGCAGCCAGAGGTGCCGGCGTGCGTTTGCCTGCAGGTCTAGAGAAGTGGCGCTGGGCTTGGGGGCGGCGGTATGCATTCTGCTCTCCTTGTCGGTCTCCACCGGTGCCGGTGGCAACACTGGAATTCATCCACCACACTAAAGTGCCGGAAGGCGCAAGGCAAGTCGGCGCGACGTCAAGTGAAGGGCCGCAAAGGCACCTGATCGTCGAAACAGCCCGGGCTACGAGATCCGGACCGGTGTGCCGAACGGCAGGAACCGAGCCAGTGAGACCACCCGGCCGCTGCCGATCCGGATGCCGCGTGTCGATCGCTTTCCGCGGCCCGACTTGCACCGTGCGGCATTATTGCCGTAGGTTTCCGTGGTAGGTGCCGGTCGGTTCCCCCGGCAGGGGGCCGGTCAACCCGTCCACCGCGAGGAGAGAGTGATTGATGGATAACGCTGCAGAGCTTTTCGAAGTCGAACCCGCAGAAGGCCGCCGCGAAAAGGGCGAGGCGGGTTCAACCGGCACTGTCCGGCTCGAAGGCGTGACCAAGAAGTTCGGAGGTTTCCGGGCCGTGGACGACCTGGATCTGGAGATCGCCAATGGCGAGTTCTTCACGATGCTCGGCCCGAGCGGCTGCGGAAAGACGACGACGCTGCGAATGATCGCGGGCTTCGAACAGCCGACCTCCGGCAAGGTGAAGATCGACGGAATCGATGTCGCCGGCGAGCCGCCCTACAAGCGGCCGACCAACACGGTCTTCCAGAGCTACGCGCTTTTCCCTCACATGACTCTCGAGGAGAACGTCGGATTCGGGCTGAAGCGCAAGAAGGTCGGCAAGGACGAAATCAGGAAGCGTGTAGCCAACGAACTTGAGCGGGTCGGGCTGGCCGGGGAGGCCAAGCGCAAGCCGGCCCAGCTCTCAGGCGGCCAGCAGCAGCGGGTCGCCCTGGCCCGCGCCCTGGTCAACCTGCCCAAGGTGCTGCTGCTCGACGAGCCACTCGGCGCTCTGGACCTCAAGCTGCGCAAGGCACTCCAGGTCGAGCTCAAGAACATCCAGCGCGACGTCGGCATTACCTTCGTCTACGTCACCCATGACCAGGAAGAAGCGCTGACGATGTCGGACCGGATCGCGGTCATGAACGAAGGCCGGATCGAGCAGTGCGCCGGTCCCGAAGATGTCTACGAGCGGCCTGCCACCACGTTCGTCGCCGGCTTCATCGGAGTCTCGAACCTGATGCCGGCAGTCGCATCGGGTGGGGGCGAAGTCAAGCTTGACAACGGCCCGACGGTAACGAGTCCCGACGCCGCCCGGTTTTCGGCCGGTGAACGTTGCTACGCAGTGGTCCGGCCCGAGAAGCTGGAGGTCTCGACCGCCGAAAACGCCCCGTCTGACCGCCCGAGCCTCAAAGGCATGGTTGAAGCCACGCTTTACCTCGGGACCTCGACCCAGATGGCGATCCGGGTCACCAACGACGTGAAGATCACCGTACTCGTACCCAACGCCAGCGAATCCGAGCGCCAACACCTGCCCGGCGGCGGCTCGAAGGTCCACGTCAGCTGGAGACCCGAGCACATGCACCTGGTTACGGAATCTCCCAGTGGCTCGGGACCGCAGGAGCAAGCCTCGGCACAAACCTCTGAAACCCCCCAAGAAGGAGATACAGCGTGACGCACGCAAAATCCAATAACTCACTCAGGATCCTGATGCTGGCGGCGCTGGCACTGGTCGCCTCAATGGCACTGGTCGCCTGTGGCGGTGGCGGTGGCCTCGAAGAAGGCGCCAACAACGACAACGTCACGACTGCTACCGGCGGTGATCCGGCCGGCAACCTGAACGTCTCCAACTGGCCGCTGTACATCGACGACAAGACGATCTCCGAGTTCGATCAGGCCACCGGGGCGACGACCAAGTACACCGAGGACGTCAACGACAACAACGAGTTCTTCGGCAAGGTCCAGCCGCTGTTCAGCCAGGGCGACTCGGGCGGCCGCAGCATCATCGTCGTGACCGACTGGATGGCCGACAAGATGCACCAGCTCGGCTACGTCCAGAACTTCGACAAGGAGATGATGACCACGGCTCAGGACAACCTGATCCCGAGTCTGCAGAGTCCTTCGTTCGATCCGAACCGCGACTTCAGCATGCCGTGGCAGACCGGTATGACCGGCCTCGTCGTGCGCAGCGACCTCGCCCCGGACGTCGAGTCGATCAACGACCTGTTCGACCCCAAGTACAAGGGCAAGGTCACGATGCTGACCGAGATGCGCGACACCGTGCCGCTGGTCATGGCGGCCGACGGAGTCGACCCGCTCGAAGCCACTACTGAGGACTGGATGGCCGCGATCGACAAGCTCCAGGAGAACGTCGCCAACGGACAGATCCGTGACTTCACCGGCAACGACTACGTCCAGGACATGGCCAACGGCTCGGTCGTCGCGGCGATCGGCTGGTCGGGCGACGCCGTCCAGGCCCAGGTAGACAACCCGAACATCGAGTGGCGCATGCCGACTCAGGGTTGCGCACTTTGGTCGGACAACATGATGATCCCGGTCGGAGCGCCGAACCCGGCAGCGGCCTACGCGTTCATGAACTACGTCTACGAGCCTGAGAACCAGGCCCAGATCGCCGAGTTCGTGAATTACGTGAGCCCGGTCAAGGGAGTCAAGGAAGTCCTCGAGGCCAAGGATCCGGAGCTGGCCAACAACGAGCTGATCTTCCCGTCCGAGGAGTTCACGAAGAACTGCTGGAACCAGGTCTCACCCCCGGGCGACCCGGCTCAGGTGAAGGAAGTCGAAGAGGCCTTCCAGAACGTGATCACCGGCTGATTCAACGGCTGCGGCGCTGACGGAGCGATGACCAAGGTGTCACCAAACACATGACAACGCTCCGTCAGCGACTGCTGCCCTACGCCCTCCTCGCCCCGGGTGTCGTGTGGCTGATCGTCTTCTTCGTCATCCCCATGTACTCCATGGGGGAGCTGTCGCTAAGGACCGGTTCCCTGACGGAAGGCTTCCAGCTCACCTGGGCCTTCGAGAACTACACCAACGCGATCTCGGAGTACAGCACCCAGTTCTTCCGAGCCTTCTTCTACGCCGGGACGGCAACGGTGATCTGCCTGCTGATCGGCTACCCCCTGGCCTATGCGATCGCCTTCAAGGGCGGCCGCTGGAAGAATTTGATGCTGTTCGCGGTGATCGCGCCGTTCTTCACGACCTACCTGATCAGGACGATCGCCTGGAAGACGATCCTCGACGACAGCAGTTTCGTCGTCGGTGTCCTCAAGACTCTCCAGATCGTGCCCCAGGACGGGCGCGTGCTGGCGACCAGCGGAGCGGTAATCGCCGGCCTCACCTACAACTTCCTGCCGTTCATGATCCTGCCGCTCTACGCATCGCTCGAGCGGCTCGACCTGCGCCTGATCGAGGCCAGCAAGGACCTCTATGCGAGCGCCCGGGTCACATTCTTCAAGGTGACCGTGCCGCTGACCATGCCCGGGATCATCGCCGGCATCCTGCTGACCTTCATCCCCGCGTCCGGTGACTACGTGAACTCGACCTTCCTCGGCGGCACCCAGCAGGCGATGATCGGCAACGTGATCCAGTCCAAGTACCTCGTGGTCAACGACTATCCGGTCGCCGCCGCGCTTTCCTTCACCCTGCTCGTGATCATCCTGATCGCCCTGGTCTTCTACATCAAGTTTGCCGGCACCTCGGCCCTGATGGGTGACGACGACGAGAAAGAAACAGCATGAAGCGTGCGTGGCGCTGGATCCGCGAGAACTCGGCCATGATGGTCGCGATCCTGGTGCTGATCTACATGCTCGCGCCGATCGCGGTGATCGCGCTTTTCTCCTTCAACGATCCGACCGGACGCTTCAACTTCGAATGGGTCGGCTTCACCACCCAGTACTGGCAGGACCCGTTCGCCAACTCCGAGCTGACCGACTCGCTGATGCTCAGCATCCGGCTCGCTTTCTTCACCTCGATCGGCGCGACCATCCTCGGCACGCTGCTCGCGATCGCCCTGGTCCGGTACCAGTTCATGGGCCGCAAGGCGTCGAACCTGCTGATCGTAATCCCGATGGCTACGCCCGAAGTCGTGATCGGCGCCTCGCTGCTCTCCTTCTTCCTTTCGCCGGCCTTCCTGCCGATCAACTTCCAGCTCGGCTTCACCACGCTGTTGATCGCCCACATCATGTTCTCGATCAGCTTCGTCGTGGTCGTGGTCCGCTCCCGGCTGATCGGCTTCGACCGCAGGCTGGAGGAGGCCTCAGCCGACCTCGGGGCAGCTCCGATTACCACCTTCTGGAAGGTGACACTGCCTCTGATCGCGCCCGGTGTGGCCTCGGCGGCGATGCTGTCCTTCGCCCTCTCGATCGACGACTTCGTGATCTCCAACTTCAACGCCGGCGCCGAAGTCACCTTCCCGCTGTACATCTTCGGAGCCAACCAGCGCGGCATCCCGGTTGAGGTGAACGTGATCGCGACCATGCTCTTCACGGTCACCGTCATCGCAATGCTCGCGGTGATCTTCCAGCAACGCCGGGCCGAGAGAATGGCCGAGCGCCGCGCCGATGACGACAACAAGGCCACCGTCTCCGTTCCGATCTGATCCGCGTCCGGGGCGACTCCGGCCCGAACGAACCGCCGCGAGGGCAAGCGGCCCCGGTCTTCGTGGCCGGTTCACTATTTTTTGGGAATGGGATACGAGACGCGGTTTCTGATTGGCGGAAAAATGATCGAGGGCGAAGGCGCCGGTCTGGAGGTCGAAAACCCGGCCACCGAGGAAACGGTCGCCACCGTCGCATCGGCCTCGGCGGCCCAGCTCGACGCAGCCGTGGCTGCGGCCCGGGCAGCGTCCCCGGAATGGGCTGCGATGCCGGGAGTGGACCGCACCCCGCTGCTGAGAGGTGTCGCTACCGCCCTGCGTGAGCGGGCCGAAGCCCTGGCGGCGATCATGACCACAGAGATCGGCCGGCCGCTGAGCGAGTCGGCCGACGAGGTCGAGTGGTGCGCCGCGTGCTTCGACTACTACGCCGAGGTCGCAAGGTCGGAGATCGGCCGAGTGATCCCACCGATCGAATCGAGCCAGTTTGCAGTCGTGGTCAAGGAGCCTCACGGCGTGGTCGGATGCATCGTGCCCTGGAACTTTCCCCTGCTGCTGCTCTGCTGGAAGCTGGCACCGGCCCTGGCCGCCGGCAACACAGCGGTCTGCAAGCCGTCGGAGATCACGCCGCTCTCCACCCTGGCCCTCGCCGACGTGTTCGCCGAGCTGCCGGCCGGCACGGTCAACCTGGTCGCGGGAGCCGGCGAGACCGGTGCCGCAATCAGCAACCACGCCGGGATCGACTGCGTCGCTTTCACGGGATCCGTCGCGACCGGCCGCAAAGTAGGTGTCGCCTGCGCCTCCCGCAACGCCCGGGTCAACCTCGAGATGGGTGGCAAGGACCCGTTCATCGTCTGCTCCGACATCGGGCCGGACGGGATCGAGGTAGCCGCTCGCGGCGGTGCCTGGGCCGCTTTCCTCAACGCTGGACAGGTGTGCACCTCGTCCGAGCGCTTTTACGTGATGGAGGATGTCTACGACGAGTACGTCTCTGCCTTCGTCGAACATACGAAGTCCCTCGTGATCGGGGACCCGCTCGACCCGAAGACCGACATCGGCCCGATGGTCTCGGCGATCCAGCGTGGCAAGGTGGTCGCTCAGATCGAGGCTGCGGTCGCCGCGGGTGCGGAGTTGCTGGTCGGCGGTGGCAACGCGGGCCGCGAGCGGGGGCACTACCTCGAACCGTGCGTGCTGACCGGTGTGACCGAGGACTCGGACCTCCTGACCGAAGAGACCTTCGGGCCGGTGGCACCGATCGTCCCGGTGGGGTCGCTCGACGAAGCGATCGAGAAGGCGAACTCGCTCGACTTCGGTCTCGGGGCAAACATCTACACCCGTGACCTGAGGACCGCCATCCGCTGCCTGAAGGAAGTACGGGCCGGTTCGGTCTGGATCAACGACCCCCTTACCGACAACGACGCCGGCCCTTTCGGCGGGTTCAAAAACTCAGGGATCGGCCGCGAGCTGGGAACCGAGGGCCTCGATGCCTTCCGCGAGGCCAAGCACGTTCACATGGACTCGGTGATCGAGGTCAAGGACTGGTGGTATCCCTACGGCTGAGCTCCCGTTCAGGAGTTGTTGCCGGCACTGCCGCAGTCGATCATGCCGTAGTCGTCGGCGATCGCGTCGGCCTCTTTCTGGACGGCCTCACCTTCGCTGACGCCGGCCGTTATGCCGGGGGTGTCCTGGATCCTGATCGAGTCGGCGACATCGCCGGCGGTGACCACCTGCTGGCGGCCGAGGGCGACCCAGTCGTCGACCGTCTGCTCGTCGCCTTCCGGGGCACCCAGGGCCACGATGTCGTCCAGGGATGTGGTGATCCCGGCCGTGATCTCTTCGAAGAGCGTCGCGGCTCCCTCGAAGTCACCGCTGTCGAGCGCCGCCTGGAAATCCGCATCGCTCGCATCCGCACTCGCCGAGTAATCGGCACAGATCTGGTCCGCCTGGGCGATGAAATCATCCTTCGAAATCGTGTCTGAACCTCCGCCGCCGCAGGCCGCAAACAGGGTGCCGCACAGAACAAGGCCGACCGCAAGAGCCGCGAGCCGGAAACCGCCAGAACTGAGACCCATCATCTCCCCTTCATTGGTTAGGCGGCGATCATAGCCCTTGCGCCACATGGACTCCAGAGTCTCCGCGTTCGCCGGAAGGTGATTCCGGTGGCCCTGTGTCAGGCCGGACAGGCGGCCGTAGACTGGCTCCATGCCCAGCCAGGATCGGACACCCTACGTCGACGCCCTGCTCGAGTTCGCCCAGAGCGACCCGGGGAGGTTCAACGTGCCCGGCCACCAGGGCGGGATCGGTGCTGACGAGTCGCTCCACCTGCTGGTCGGACAGACCGGCCTGACCGACGACATCCCCGCGCTGATCGAAGGCATCGATGTCGGTGAGGACAACCCGTTCCAGCAGGCCCAGCAACTCGCTGCCGAGGCCTGGGGCGCCGCACGCACCTGGTTCCTGGTCAACGGTGCCTCGCAGGGCAATCAGGCGATGTGCCTGGCAATCGCCCACATGGGCCCCGAGATCGTGATTCAGCGAAACGTCCATTCTTCGGTGATCGACGGCATGATCATGGCCGGCCTCAAGCCGACCTTCGCCGCCCCGGAGGTAGATCCGGAACTCGGCGTCGCCCACTGTCTGACGCCCGCTGCGCTGGCAGACGCACTTGACCGGTGCCCGAACGCTTCGGCCGCCGTGATCGTCTCCCCGACCTACTTTGGTGCCGCGGCAGACGTAGCCGCGCTGGCCGAGGTAGCGCACTCCCGCGGCGTACCTCTGGTCGCCGACGAAGCCTGGGGCGCGCATCTCCATTTCCACCCCGAACTGCCCCGGGATGCACTCGATTCGGGAGCGGACCTGGTCATCTCCTCGACCCACAAGATCGTCGGCAGCCTGACCCAGTCGGCGATGCTCCACCTCGGACACGGCGGCCGTTTCGAGGCCGCGATCATCGACCGCTGCGTCAGCATGACCGAGTCAACCAGCCCGAATTCGCTCTTGTGCGGATCACTTGACGCAGCCCGGCGTCAGGCGGCGATCTACGGCGAGCAGATGCTCGGAAAGACGATCGAGGTCCTGCATGAGACCCGGGCCGAACTTCGCACGATCGACGGAATCGACGTCCTCGACCACAGCCTGCTGGACAACGAGAGTGTGATCGGCTGGGACCCGCTGCGTCTGACCATCGACGTGCGAGGCACCGGGACCACCGGCTACCGGATCGCCCACCTGGCCCGTGAGATGGCCAACGTCAACCTGGAGCTTGCTTCCGACACAGTGGCTGTGGCCGTGTTCGGGATGGGCACCGGAACCCGGGCGAGGGCGAGGCGCCTGGTCGACGGCCTGCTCACCGCACTCGAGCACCTCGAGTCGAGCCCGCCCGAGCACAAGCCGGAATTCGCACTGCCGCCTCCATGGGGAGAAACGGCGATGACGCCGCGTGACGCATTCCTCGCCCGCCAGGACACGGTCCCGTTCAGGGACGCCGAAGGACGCATCTCGGCCGAGCCGCTGGCCACATACCCGCCCGGCATCCCCAACGTGCTGCCCGGCGAAATACTCACCCGCGAGACGCTTGATTTCATCGCCGACTCGATCAACCACGGTGGCTACGTTCGCGGCGCTGCCGATCACGACCTGACCACCCTGCGCGTAGTCGCTCAGTGAGCGAAACGGAAGATGCGCCGACCCTCGCTTCCTGGGCGGCCGACCGCAGCCTCTGCTTCCGGGAGAGCAGCTTCGCACTGCCCCAGGCGACGCAGCTGCTTCGTCACGGGTTTATACGGGACGTTTTTCAGGACGGGGCCCTTTGCTGCTTCGTACCGGGAACGTTGACCGAGGCAAGCGAGATTGACGGCCTCTGCCTGGCCTCGTCCCGAGTGCTCGGGGAAGTGACCCGGATCGGCTACGGGACGCTGGTGGAATCAGGTGCCACACCCGTGATCGATCCGAGCAGCCGTCGTGGCAGGATCGAGGCCGAGCTGTCCGAGCACCCCTTCTCCAGCCCGCCGGAAAGCGTCAAGAAGGCGGCCAGGGCCTTCAAACATGGTCTCCTGGTCGGTGACAAGGCCTGGAAGCTGGGGGCCGAAGCTTTCTTCCGCGAGCAGATGTCTTCCGCCGGCTTCCAGCGAATCGAGGAAAGCCTCTACCGGGCGACCCACATCCAGACTTTCCTGCCGGGTCAGATCAACCACGTCGCCGAGGGCAAGGCCGGAACCGTCTTCGAGAACACATTCCTCGTACTCACCAACAACACGGAGTACGAATCGATGGGCTGGACCACGCTGGTCGCAGACGGCCGGTCATTGATCTTCTCGACCCTCGATGGCGGTCCGCGGGACCGGAACGGCAAAGAACTGGCGGCTTTTCTTGACGCCTGTCAATCCGTTCTCCAGAGCGCAGTCTGACGTCTTCGCAGCAACCCGGTTGCGGTTCGATCTGATCCAAAGCGGGCAATCCTCCGTAGGTAGGGAGTAGTTCCAGAAGATAGACCCCAAAGCCGGACTCCCCGGCATGACTCCCAGTCATTCAAATCAGTTCCAACCAGGAGGTTGAACCAAATGCCCCGCAAGTCACTGATAGCCCGCATCACCGCGGCGATTCTCATGATCGCCGCCCTCTCGTTCGCCGTAACCGCATGTAGTTCCGACGACAGCAGCAGCGACAGCACTTCGGCTCCCGAGCCCGTCGCCCAGATCGACCCGGTAACCGGCGTATCCACCCAGGTCACGCTTGATGCCGGCTTCGTAGACGCACTCACCGCGCTCAAGGTCACCCCGGCTCCGGTCGGCAAGGCCACGATCAGCAAGGACGGCGTCGCCGACTTCCCGATCACCGGCGGGAACGTCACTTACTACGACCCGGCATCGGACTTCCGTCCTTTCGTTCAGGGGATCCTGATGCACGACGGCAGCGGCCTGAGCCTCACGGCCGGCAAGACCGCAGTCGAACTGACGGACTTCGTGATCGATCCAGGCACTTCGACGCTGACCGGCACCGTTTCGGTCGGTGGCAAAGTTGCCGCGAAGGACGCCCTCCTGTTCAACCTCGACGGCTCGACCCTCAAGCCGTTGATCTCGAACGCGGACGGTTCGGCAACCCTCGAAGGCACAACCGTGACGCTCTCGGGTGACGCTGCTGCACTGCTCAACGACACCTTCGGGATCACTGATCTCAAGGGTGGCCTCGTGATCGGCATCTCGGCCATCACGGTCAAGGGCTAGCCGCCTGGAGTCCGGTCTGCACGACCGGACTCCCGCGACTTCGCCTCAGACGGCGCCGGACCTCAGGGTCCGGCGCCGTTTTTCGTTCCAGGAGCCGGACCTCGGTCGAGGACGGGGTCCACGGTGGCGCTTGACCCGCGTCGGCCTACCGATTAGTTTGAGAGGGCCGGGTTCAATTCGGCAACCCGAGGCCCGTTACCCGAGCAGGGTCCGGTCCCGTTCCGACCAGGAGGTACTTCATGAATATTCGACGACTCCGACCCTCGCCCTCGATGGGCGTGGCCTTGCTCGCCCTTGCGATCGCCCTGAGCGGCACCGCGTACGCGGCGAACAAGATCGGCAGCAACCAGATCAAGTCGAACGCGGTGACAACAGCCAAGATCAGGAACAACGCGGTGACAACAGCCAAGATCAGGAACAACGCGGTCAATTCATCAAAGATCGCCGACTACGGGACGATGCTCAACGGAACCCGGCTTGCAGCCACCGACGGCCCGACTCTCGACGCGGCCAGGTCCGCTGCACCCGCGAAGGTCCTGTTCCGGAAGGGTCCATTGACCGTCTACGCAAAGTGCTATCGGGATTCGGTCCTCGATGAACTCGAGGGAGCTCTGTTCGTCCTGACGACCCGGGACTTTTCGATCATGGAAGCAGCAAACGACCTCCCCGGAGGACCGGCCGCCACCGATTACCTGAACCTGAGTACGCCGGAAAGCGATCGAATACTCGACACCACGCAGGTCACCGGCCCCGATACGGCGTACACCGAGGACGAAAACATGATGGCCGCGCCCGGCGGGCCGACCATCTCGATGGTGACCGGGATCGCAATCAAGAACGGACCGGTATTCGCCGACGGGCCGTACGGTCCGGGCAACGCCTGCATTTTCCAGGGAGCGGCCTTCGGCTGATCCAGCTGAGAGCGACGAGGCGACACCGGAGGCGCGGGCCAGGATGCCGCGCCTCCGGGCCTCACCGCCCGGATCAGCCCGGGGCCCGCTCGATCAGCTCGACCCGGTAGCCGTCGGGGTCGCGGACGAAGCAGATCAGTGACCCGCCGGCACGGACCGAGTACGGCGGCCGTTCAGGCTCGATGCCCATGCTCGCCAGTCGACTCAGGGCCTCTTGCATGTGCTCCACCGTGATCGCTATGTGGCCGTATCCGGTCCCGATCTCGTATGGCTCCTTCTGGCCGAAGTTGAAGGTCAACTCGAGCCGGGGGCCGTCACCCTCGAAGCCCATGAAGACGTTGATCGCCTCCTCACGGATCGGCATCCGGCGCATTTCCTTCATCCCGAGCTGTTCGTAGAAGGTCACCGACCTCTCTACGTCCCGGACCCGGTAACAGGTGTGAATCAGTTCTGACATACCCCAACCCTAACCGGAGCCGACCGGGTGAGACGGTGGCCGGACCCAGCACCGGAGGCGGTGGCGCGATCCGGCGGGGGCGTGAGGTTATCGTTCAGCACATGTCCACATACGAACGCATCGCCGAACTTCACGTAGAGATCGACTCCTACGTTCTGGAAGGCCTGGCGATCCAGCCCTCGCCCGAGTTCGAGCGCCTGACCACCGTCATCCAGATGATCTCGGACGGACTCGTCGGCAACGGCGAAGACATCACCTATGAAGGCCTCGACGCGATCGCCCTGCAGGACGCCGGCCCGGTGCACGACCTGACCGGCCCGCGCACGATCGGCGAGCTGTGCGACCTGATCGGCGGGCTCGACCTCTTCCCGACTCCGCCTGAGCGCGAGGTATCCCGGCTCTACCGTCGCTGGGCCTTCGAGTCGGCGGCCTTGGACCTCGCTCTGAAGCAGGCGGATACGACGCTTTCCGAATACCTCGGCCTCGAACTGCGTCCGCTCACTTTCGTTGCCTCGATGGGGCTGAAGGGTCCGGACGGAAGCTCGGACATCAACACCATCGAGGCGAAGCTCGCGGTCTACCCGGACCTCCAGTTCAAGCTCGACCCCGCGCTCGACTGGGACGATGATCTGATCGCCGAACTCGCGGCCACCGAAGCAGTGAACACACTCGACCTGAAGGGCCGGTACAAGGGCACCGTGGTGGACATCGACACCGACCCGGACCTCTACGCTCGCCTTGCCGAAGCCTTCCCCGATGCCTGGCTGGAGGATCCTGACATCAACGACGAGACCCGCCCGATCCTCGCCCCGCATATGGACCGGGTCACCTGGGACGCCCCGATCCACTCGGTCGGGGAGATCGAGGCCCTCGAGTACCGGCCGAAGGTGATCAACATCAAGCCGTCGAGGATGGGTGGACTGAAGTCAACCTTCGACGCCTATGACTTCTGCCGGCGCGAGGCAATCGGTGCCTACGGCGGCGGACAGTGGGAACTCGGGGTCGGCAGGGAGCAGATCCAGTACCTGGCCGGCCTCTTTCACCCCGACAACGCGAACGACACAGCGCCGCGCGGTTACAACGCGGCCGTGCCGGACGCTGGACTGCCGACCAGCCCGATGGATGTGCCCGGGATCGGCTTCGGGATCCCGCACTGAGCAGTGACGGCTGCGAGTCAGGGACGCCTAACCGGATGGACGGCCGAGCTAACTCGGAGCCTTCGCTACGGTGAGATGACCGGAATCGATCAACCTCGAATCCTCCAGGACCGAATCCACCCGAGAACAGGAGCCCGAAATGGCCAAAAAGAAAAAGAACTTCGCCGACGCCCTCAACGCCCAGATCGCCAACGAGTTTGCCGCCTCCCAGAGCTACGTCGCGATGGCCGTCTACTACGACAGCGAGACCCTGCCCCGGCTTGCCGCCTTCTTCTACCGCCAGGCCCTCGAAGAACGTGAGCACGCGATGATGATGACCAAGTTCCTGCTCGACACCGGCAGCGAGGCCAGGATCCCCGGGGTCAAGGCGCCGGAGGCCGGGTTTACCGACGCAGCCGATGCGGTCCGCCGCGCGCTCGCTCAGGAGGAGAAGGTCTCCGATGACATCTTCGCCCTGGTCCACCTCGCCCGCGAAGTCGGTGACTACCGCGCCGAGCAGTTCATGCAGTGGTTCGTCAAGGAACAGGTTGAGGAGGTCTCGCTGATGGGTGACCTGCTCAAGGCGGTCGAGCGCTCGAAGGACAACCTGATGCTGGTCGAGGAGTACATCAGCCGCGAGGGACTCGGCGCGGAAGGCGCGGACCCGACCGCACCTCCGGTTGCCGGCGGCGGCTGAGCCGGAGCTTCAGTCCGATTCCGGCCGGCGCAGCGGTGCCAGCACGCCGGTCCATTCGGCCACGCCGTCAAGCATGCGGCCGGCGCCTTGAACCACGGCGTCGGTAGGTACGAACCCGCCTTCGTCGTTGATCATGCCCGAGACGAACGGGATCGGCACCGCTGCCGGGACCGGCATCAGGTTCAGCTGCAGCAGAGTCGGCTTCAGCGTCTGAACGCCGCGCATGCCGGCGGAGACGCCGCCGTAGCTGACCAGGCCGACCGCCTTGTACTTCCACTCGGCGCTGAGGAAGTCGAGTGCGTTCTTCAGCGCAGGGGAGACGCCGGCGTTGTACTCGGGCATGACAAAAACGAAAGCATCGGCCGCGTCGATCGTGCGGCTCCAGGCTTTGGTGTGCTCGTGGCTGTACTTGCCCAGATGCGGCATTTCCGGTTCGTCCAGGAAAGGGAGGTTGACCTCGGCCAGGTCGACAAGCGTGACTTCGAAGCGCTCGTCCGCCTTCGCCAGAGCCTCGATCCAGAGCCCTACCGGGAGGCCGGCCCGGACCGGACGCATGCTGCCGATGATGACGTGGAGTTTGATCATGGGACCGGAGCCTACCTGCGGGCCGCGCTCGCTCCCTACCCGCGCCCGTCTCGACCGAGCCCTTAGGCTCCCCGGCGCGATGACCGACCAGCGAAGCCGTCCCCCGACAGGCCCCGAAGACCGCCTCGAACCCGATGAGATCGAGGCCTGCCTGAAGGTGATCGCCGCGCTCGACCGGCTGCCGGTTGACCACCCCGACTCGCTCACCGTCCAGCAGGCCACCGCCGGCCTGTACAAGTCAGTCAAGCGCCGGCGCCGGCAGGAGAAACGCCGGGCCGTGGTCGAACACGACGCCGCCGTGACCGCCCGGACTGCAACCGCCAGTCCCGGACGGATCGACGACGAAACGGCTGGACTGTCGATCGTCTCGGAGGCGCGCGGAGCCAAGGCAGGCACACTGAAAGAAACGCGTGCCTGTTACATCTGCAAACAGCGCTACCTCGAGGTCGACGCCTTCTATCACCAGCTCTGCCCCGACTGTGCCGCCTTCAACCACGAGCGCCGCGATGCGCGCACCGACCTCACCGGCAGGCGGGCCCTTCTGACCGGGGGCCGGGCGAAGATCGGCATGTACATCGCGCTGCGCCTGCTTCGTGACGGCGCCCACACCACGATTACCACCAGGTTCCCCCACGACGCCGTGCGCCGTTTCAAGGCGATGGATGACAGCGACGACTGGATCGAGCGCCTCGACATAGTCGGCATCGACCTGCGTGACCCGGGCCAGGTGATCGACCTCGCCGAGCACGTTGCCTCAAAGGGCCACCTCGACATCCTGATCAACAACGCCTGCCAGACCGTGCGCCGCAGCCCCGGCGCCTACGCCCCGCTGCTGTCCGCCGAACAGGGCGAGCTGCCCGCCGGAAAGCTGCCGCAGATCGAGACCTTCACCCGTCCCGACCGTGAGGGCCATCACCACCTGACCTCGGGGGCGGCCGACCACTGGGCGCCCACCCCGCACGCCCTGACGGCGATGTCGCTGACTGCCGGCTCCGCCAACTTTGATCTGATCGAAGAAGAAAGAGCGATCGACGCCGGTGGCCTGGTGCCGGACCAGGTGTCGAGCAACAGCTGGATCCAGCCGGTGGACGAAGTAGACCCGGTCGAGTTGCTCGAAGTCCAGCTCTGCAACATGACCGCACCGTTCATCCTGGTCAGCAGGCTGCGCCGGGCGATGGCCGCCGCGCCGGCCAGACGAACCTACGTGGTCAACGTCTCGGCGATGGAGGGTCAGTTCTCGCGTGGCTACAAGGGGCCGGGTCACCCCCACACCAACATGGCCAAAGCGGCGCTCAACATGCTGACCCGGACCAGCGCCCAGGAGATGCTCGAAAGCGACGGCATCCTGATGACCGCGGTCGATACCGGGTGGATCACCGACGAGCGCCCCCACACCATGAAAAAGCGCCTCGCCGAAGACGGCTTCCACGCACCGCTCGACCTGGTCGACGGCGCCGCCAGGGTCTACGACCCGATAGTCCGGGGCGAGCAGGGCGAGGACCTGTTCGGCTGCTTCCTCAAGGACTACCGGCCGTCGGCCTGGTGACAGGGCGCCGTGCACGCGGTCCGGCCCGATCTCTCGGGCAGGTCCGGCGACGGGAGTGACGGGACTCGAACCCGCGGCCTCTGGCGTGACAGGCCAGCGCTCTAACCAACTGAGCTACACCCCCGTGAGGCGGGCGGCCGTGAAGCCGACCGGCGGGGATTATCGCAATGTCCCGGCCCCGGCGTAAGCTGGCGCCATGAAACTCTCTACTTTCGACGCCGGAAACGGCCCCCGAGCCGGCGTTCTTACCGAAGACGGAATGCTCGACGCATGGCAACTTCTCGGCAATCCGGACGGCTCCGGGCTGCGGGATCTGATCGCCGGGGGACACCTCGACGCGCTCGGCGCAGCGCTGTCCGGCGGAGCGGCGGCGGCCTCCCGCGCGGCGGCCCTCGACCCGGACTCAGTGACCCTGCTGCCACCGGTCCCCGACCCGGAGAAGATCATCTGCATCGGCCTCAATTACCGCTCGCACGCCGAAGAGTTCGACCTCGAGCTGCCGAAGGCCCCGACCATCTTCGCCAAGTACCGCAACGCATTGACCGGCGACGGACAGGCTGTGGAGCTTCCGGGAGAGAGCGAAAAGGTGGACTTCGAAGCCGAGATCGCTTTCGTGCTCGGCCGACAGGCAAAGGACGTGCCGGTCGAATCTGCTCTGGATTACGTAGCCGGGTACACGCTGCTGAACGACCTCTCGGCAAGGGACCTCCAGTTCCTCACACCGCAATGGATGCCCGGTAAGGTCTTCGACGGCTCGGCTCCCTGCGGCCCCTTGCTGGTCACTCCCGACGAGGCGGGTCCACATGACTCGATCGGGATCTCACTGACCCTTAACGGTGAAGAGATGCAGAGTTCACACAGCGGGGACCTGATCTTTTCGGTGCCGGAGCTGGTCAGCCACCTCTCCCGGTGGATGACCCTGGAACCCGGAGACATCGTCTCCACCGGGACCCCTTCCGGCGTCGGCAGCGCGCGCAAGCCCCGGATCTGGCTTCAGGACGGCGATGAGCTTGTCGTTTCGTCGCCCCGGCTGGGCGATCTCCGGACGACGATCCGGCGCGAGAACTGACTCAGTCGACCTGGCTCAGTCGACCTGGCTCAGTCGACCTGGCTCAGTCGAACTGACTCAGTCCGACCGGCCGGGCAGCTTTGCCCCGGCGATCTCATCCCTACGCGGCGGGATCGAGGCCGAAAGTGGGCCATCCGCCGAAGCGGCAGAGACGCCGGCCGCGACCTTGCCGGAGCGGGCCGCGGACCACCGGACTCTCACCGGCTGAACCCTGAGCAGGCGATTCCAGGTCGAGTTACCGACCACCCCGTCCACCTTGAGCTTTCGACTGGCCTGGAACTGGCGGACAGCCCGCCACGTCCGGCTGCCGAATATCCCGGTGACGGGAATCTCGAAGCCGGCACCGTAGAGGTGCTGCTGGAGCCACACGATCTGGTCACCACGGGCTCCCCGGCGCTGTGTCGGATGAACGTTCACCCTCCGGTATCCGGGCACCGGCCCGCCGACCGCCTTGCCCAGGGTCGCCCACTCGGCGGCATTCGACTCCTGCCAGGACCACCAGCTCGGAGCCGATCGGTAGTTCAGCATCATGCGGCGGAACTGGATCAGGTCCCTTGCGGTGGGGTTCATGTAGGTCTGACCGACCGGGTAGATCGGCCGCCCGTACATGCGGTTGTAGGTGTAGGTGGTTTCGACCGCCTCCCTGACCGAGTCGCCGATCGCCTTCCAGTAGACCTGCGGCAGGTTGTCGGTCGCCGCGCCCGGGCCGAGAAAGACCGAGTACGGAAAGCCGGGGTGGAAATGCGCATACGGGAAAGTGCTGAGCGAAAGCCTGAATCGAGGGCCGACCAGCCGGCGCAGTTTGCGGATGTAGAGGTCCGCGCCCGAGTAGTTGCCTTCGTACTCGGTTTCAGCGTCGATCACGAAGCAGTCGGCACCGCGACGCTTGGCGACCGCCGATACCTTGGCCTCGCCCACCGGGTTGCGTCCGTAGACGTACTGCCAGCCGCAGACCTTGAGGCCGGCTCGCTGAAAGCGGTCGACCAGCGCCGGGGTGAACTGGCTCCAGACATTGGTGCCGTCCCCGGACTTGATGTAAAGAGTGCCGATCCGGGCGCTCCTGGCCCGGGCGATTATGCGGTTTATGTTGCCGCCTTCGGAAGCATCGATGTACCAGATCCACATCCCGGCCCGCCTGTATGGAGATGCCGGCCGGGCGGTCGACTTCGGCTTCACCACAGGTTTCGACGGACCCGGTACACCGAGGGCCGAGGTCGAAGCAGACGGGACCGCTTCGGAACCCGCGGCTGAAGCGGAAACCGGCAGGGCGAGCACGACAGCAAGGACGGCGAAGAGCCCGAGAATTCGGACAGGGTTCAGGGTCATCGCATGCTGAAACACGGTTTTCGGCCAATGGGTGCGGAGAGATGCGATGGCAGGTACTGTTTCAGGCAGTGTTCACCGTCGGGATGACATGAGCCCCCGCAGCAAGCTTTATTTCATCCTCGCGGGTCTGATCGGGGCTGGACTGGCCGTGCTTTTCGCCGCCCAGGCCCAGCCGGCGGCGCTGACCAGCCCGCTGGCGCTACGACAGGGTGAAATCCGCCAGGTCGAGAGGTCGCTCGAGTTCTCGGTGACGACAGCCGGCCCGCTCACTCTCGCGCAACTCGAGCCGCGCCCGGAACTCGGCGACGCGGGGGCCCGTTACCTCTGCCTCGACATCAAGCAGCAAGGGACCGGCAACGAAAGCGAATACGGAGAGTTGATCTGCGCGGGTGGATCCGGGAACAAGGTCGGCGTCACACCGACCGGTGACGAGGTCTCCCCGGTCACTGAAGACGGCGAGATAGAGGCAACGGTCGAGAGTCCCGAGCCCGAAACGCTGAAGATCACGATCCCGCTGGCGGAGTTGGGTCTTCCTGCCGGCGCGTACGAGTTCCGCTTCATCAGCAGCGACGGCAGTTGCGATTCCGAGCCCGGCGCCGACTGCATCGACCAGCTGCCCGGGGACGGCGCCGGCAGTTTCACGCTCCAGACCCCGGTCATGGCCGGCTGCAGCGGCGCGGACGGAATCCAGTACAGGTACGGGCCGCGAGACCGAAAGCTGGTCGCGCTGACCTTCGACGACGGTCCCGGCCCTTCGACCCCTGAGATCCTCGACATCCTCGACGAAAAGCGGGCCGACGGAACTTTCTTCATGCTCGGGCAGGCGGTTGAGGCGAATCCGGAACTGGCCCGGGAGGTCACTCTGAACGGCAGTGAGGTCGCCAACCACTCGATGGCCCATGACGCCTTCCCCACCACGGCCGACCTGGCCGAGACGAACGACGTGATCGAACGCTTTGCGGGAGTCAGGCCGTGCTCCTTCCGGCCGCCCTACGGCAGTGTCGATGCGCCGCTGACCGAACGGGCAGCCGGTGAGGACATGAACACCGTGCTCTGGGATGTCGATACCGAAGACTGGACCGACTGGTCCTCGGTCGACTCCGTGGTCGAGGGCACCAAGGCGAACACGCAGCCAGGCTCGATCATCCTTATGCACGACGGCGGCGACAACCGGCGGGACAAGACGATCGAAGCACTGCCCCGGATCATCGACGAACTGAGAGCAGAGGGCTACACCTTCGTCACGGTCTCCGAGCTGCTCGGCAACAAAGTCGAATGGACAGTGCCGGAGCCTTCTGACGGTTCCTGAGCCCTGAGCCCTGCCGCCTGAGTACCGCCCGTACTCACCTGTCCCGTGTGACACCGCTCACACCCGGACGAACTCCTTGTTACTATTCCGGCAGGGAGTTCAATTTCTAGGGAGGATCAGGATGCGTTCTTTTTCGTGCCGTCTTACGGCCCTTGCGGCCGTACTTTTCATGGCTTTCGCCGGAACCACCACCGCTCAGGCTGCTTCAGCCGGCGAAGGTGCGGCTTCGGCTTCGGCCGCGAAGAAGGCGGCGAAGACCTCGGTCAAGATCCTCGGCTCCGGTCAGAACAGCCTGATCAGCCGAGGCCTCAAGGTCAAGGTCAAGGGCGCACCCGGCACGAAGGTCGTAATCCGGACCAGTTCGACAAGCTTCGACGAAGGCAAGCGTTCGCTGTCCCGGCCGAAAACGGTCAGGCTCGGAGGAAGCGGAACCAGGATCCTGACGATGCGGCTGACTCCGGCAGTCCGCAAGGCGGCCGCCTCCTGCGCGGCAAGAGTGCTCACCGCCGAGGCGACCTCCCCGAAAGGAAGGGCGCGAAACAGCGTGGACATGAAGCGGCAGCGGGCCGACTGTCGCCTGGCCCCGGTGAACCTGCTCAAGGCAGGCAACTGCGAGTTCATCGCCCAGCCGAAGGAAGGCCTCTGCATGCTGCCTTTCCCGAGCGACTACTACACCACCCCGGACAAGAGCAGCCCGACCGGCAAGAGGATCGCCTTCCGGACCGGCGGAATGCCCAAGAACAGGGCCGGTAAGGCGATCGGCGTCGACCCCTACTCCTGGTCCGACGGCTTCAGTCAGGGCCAGGGCATCGTGCTCAAGGTGCCGGGGCTTGAAACCCAGCAGGCGCTGGAAGCCAACAATTTCGTCGAACTTGACCGGCTGAGCCGGTACGCGGAGCCGGACCAGAAGGCGGTTGTTATCGACGCGAAGACCGGCAAGCGCTGGCCGATCTGGGTTCAGGTCGACTCGACCGCGACCTCACCGGGAAGCACCGCGCTGATGATCAGCCCGTCCGTCAACTTCAACGAGAAGGGTCGCTACATCGTCGCGCTGCGCAACCTCGTCGACGCGGACGGCAATGAACTCAAGGCGCCGAATGCCTTCCGCTACTACCGCGACTCGATTCCGTCGAGGCAGGATGCGGTCAACAAGAGGCGCAAGCACTTCGAAGGCATCTTCAAGGTCCTGAAGCGGGCCAAGATCAAGCGATCCGAGCTTTACCTCGCCTGGGACTTCACCGTCGCCAGCAACGAGAACAACTACAAGCGGGCTCTCCACATGCGTGACGAGGCCTTCAAGACTCTGGGCGACACGACGATGGCCGACCAGATCGTCCAGGGCGATGCGCCCGGATTCAACGTCACCTCGCAGCCGATCCAGGACCTCAGTCCGAGCGTCGCCCGTCGCGTGGTCGGTACCTTCACCGTGCCGTGCTTCCTCAAGCCCACCTGCGCCTCTGGCGGCACTATGAACCTCGACGAAAACGGCCTGCCCGAGCGAAACGGAAACTACGAGGCCAACTTCCAGTGCATCATCCCGCCGGTCGGCCTGACCGGACCGAACCCGCCGAAGCTGCGCCCGCTGGTATACGGCCACGGACTGCTCGGAGATGCGATCGAGGTCGTCTTCAGTCCCGTAAGCAGGGGACTCGCACAGGACCACCAGTCGATCGTATGTGCCACCAACGAGATCGGCATGGCTTTCGACGACGCGATCTTCATCGTCCCCCAGACGCTGACCGACATGAACGGTTTCAGCAAGATCGCCGACCGGCTCCAGCAGGGCCTGCTCAACGAACTGTTTCTGAGCCGGCTGATGTTTCACCCTGGCGGGCTCGGAACCGATCCGGCCTTCCAGGACGGAAATGGCGTCACCCCGGGCGATTCGGTTGTCCGCACCGACCACGTCCATTACGTCGGCGCCAGCCAGGGTGGCATCATGGGTGGACCGCTGACCGCACTCTCGCCGGACTTCATCCAGTCGGGGCTGGTAGTCGGCGCGATGAACTACTCGACGCTGCTGACCCGCTCCTCCAACTGGGGTCGATTCGGTGCGATCCTCAACAGCAATTACAAGGAGGAACTTTCGCGGCCGCTGATTCTCAACATCGTGCAGATGCTCTGGGACCGTGGCGAGCCGAACGGATACGCCCACGTCACGACCGACAACCCGCCGCCGAACACACCGGAGCACAACGTGCTCCTGATCCCGGCGCTCGGCGACCACCAGGTGAGTAACTTCGCCAGCGATGTCATGGCCCGCACCATGGGTATGAAGACCAACGCCGGCGGGATCGACGATCAGCGCTGGCCCGATTACGAGGACCTGTGGAACATCCCACGGATCGGCGCCGGCGAATACCCCTACCGTGGTTCGTCAATCGTCTACTTCGACGGCGGCCCGTACCGACTGAACCCGAGCAACCTCGCCCAGGACATCGGGAGCGGCACCCCGCCCTATGGCAACGTCGCGCCGAACGACCAGTGGGAGGACCCCCATGGCGCGCCGCGCGGCGCCGGAGGGCCGATCTCGATGCTGAACACATTCCTCCAGCCGAACGGCTACATCGACGACATCTGCGCTGGAGCACCCTGCCGGGCCAGCGACTGGGACGGCGACTTCGGCAGCGTCATCCCGGTCCCCTAGCCAGGCAGTCCCGGCCACTTTGCCGGGGGCCGGATCCTCGCGGCCGGGGAGCCGGTCGTCGCCGGTCGGCAGGCCATCGTTGCAGCCCGTAACAGCGCCTTCTTCCCGGTGTGACGAAGGACACACAGGGCCTGCATCGCATGGTATGTTGAGGTGCAGGGAGTAGTTCAATCTGAAGGGGAGGAACCTTTTGCGCTCGTTTACCGGCTGGCTCGCGGCACTCTGCATCGCGTTCTCTGTTTTGTTTTTCGGTGCTGCGGGGGCCCTGGCCTCCCCGGGGGGCTTCACTGCTTCGAAGCAGTCGAAGAGCCCGGTGCCGTCGGTCAAGATCCTCAACGCCACCCAGAACGCGGTGACCGGTAGCGGTGTGAAGGTTCGCGTGTCCCTCAGCCGCCCCGGCTTGGTCCGCCTCGACCTGGAGGTACGAACTTTCGACAACGGGACCCGTAGCCTGGCGAGGTCGCGCGTGATCCGCTTCGGCAAGGCCGGCGGCAGGACCGTGACGATTGGGGCGACGGTCGGTCAGAGACGGGCCGCGGCGGCCTGCTCGGCCCGAACCGTGCTGGCGAGTGCCCGAGCCGGCAAACGCACGGCCCGCGCCTCGGCGCCGATGACCCGCCAGAGCGCCGCCTGCCGGCTGGCACCGGTCGATGTGAGCCGGGCCACCACCTGCGACTTCATCGCCAAGCCGAAAGAAGGCCTCTGCCTGCTGCCTTTCCCGAACGATTACTACACGGTCAAGGACCCTTCGAGCCCCACCGGCAAGCGGATCAGCTTCAGCGCCGCCGGAATGCCGAAGAACGTCAGCAACAAGCCGATCAACCCGGACACCTACGCCGCATCCGACGGCTTCAGCCAGGGTCAGGGCATCGTGCTCAAGGTGCCGGGTATCGACACCGCAGCAGACGTCACGGCCAACGATTTCGTGCCGCTGAGCACGCTCAGCCGGTACTCGGAGCCCAAACAGAAGGCGGTCGTGATCGACGTCAAGACCGGCAAGCGCTGGCCGATCTGGGTGGAGATCGACGCCAATTCTTCGACTCCGGAAAGCGCCGCTCTGTTGATCAGCCCGGCGGTCAACTTCGATCAGAAGGGCCGCTACATCGTCGCGCTGCGCAACCTGGTCGATGCCGACGGCAACAAACTCGAGGCTCCCAACGCCTTCCGCTACTACCGAGACTCGATTCCGTCCGGCCAGGGCGTGCTCAACCAGCGGCGAAAGCACTTCGAAGGCATCTTCAAGACGCTCAGGAAGGCAAAGATCAAGCGCTCCGATCTTTACCTCGCCTGGGACTTCACGGTCGCCAGCAACGAGAACAACTACAGGCGTGCGATCCACATGCGCGACGAGGCTTTCAAGGTACTCGGCGATTCGACCATGGCCGACAACGTCGTCCAGGGCAACGCCCCGGCTTTCACGGTGACCGGGGTGACCGACATAAACGGCCCGAAGATCAAGCGGCGGGTCCGTGGCACCTACACAGTTCCCTGTTTCCTCGAACCCAACTGTGGCCCGGGCGGCACCATGAACCTGGACGGGAACGGCCTGCCGCAGCGAAACGGTGACTACCAGGCCAAGTTCACCTGCATCGTGCCGCAGGTCGGCCTGACCGGCCCCAACCCGCCGAAGCTGCGTCCGTTCGTTTTCGGACACGGACTGCTCGGCGCTGCCGATCAGGTTCAGGGCAGCATCAACCCCGACCTCGCCCAGCTGCACGCGATGATCGCCTGTGCGACGGACGAAATCGGAATGGCCAGTGAAGACGTCCCGGAAGTCGTGCTCGCACTCGGCGACCTATCGAGGTTCAAGGCCGTGCCGGACCGGCTCCAGCAGGGTCTGCTCACCGGGCTGTTCCTCGCCCGTCTGATGTACCACTCCAACGGGCTCGGGACCAACCCGGCCTTCCAGGACGGCGACGGTGTCACCCCGGGCGGAGAGTCCGTGATTCGGAACGACAACGTTTACTACATGGGTGCCAGCCAGGGCGGAATCATGGGCGGTGCGCTGACCGCGATCTCGCCGGACTTCATTCAGTCAGCCCTGGTGGTCGGGGCGATGAACTACTCGACCCTGCTGACCAGGTCGTCGAACTGGCCGACCTATGGCGCCTTGCTTGGCAACGCGTACAAGAATGAGCTGAGCCATCCACTGCTGCTCAACATGATCCAGATGCTGTGGGACCGGGGTGAGCCGAACGGCTACGCCCATGTGATGACCGACAACCCGCCGCCGAACACCCCGGAACACAACGTCATCCTCCACGTCGCGCTCGGCGACCACCAGGTGAGTAACTTCGCCAGCGATGTAATGGCCCGGACGGTCGGGATGAAGACACCCGCCGGGGGCATCGACCCCGTGCGCTGGCCCAACTATGAAGCCATGTGGAACATCCCGAGGATCGGCGCCGGTGAGTACCCCTACAGGGGCTCCTCGATCGTCTACTTCGACGGCGGCCCGTACCGCCTGAACCCGAGCAACCTCGCCCAGGACATCGGGACCGGAGTACCGCCGTACGCCAACATCCCGCCGAACAACGCCTGGGAGGACCCGCACGGAGCGCCCCGTGGTGCTGCGGGGCCGGTGACGATGATCGACACCTTCTTCCAGCCGAACGGCTACATCGACGACGTCTGCGCCGGAGCGCCCTGCCGGGCCAGCGACTGGAACGGCGACTTCGGCGGCATCATCCCGGTCCCCTGACCGGCGCAGTAACGGCCTGAACCCTCAACCGCCATGGGCTCCTCGCGAGAGCGGGGCTGCCCGCGGACCTCGCGATCAGCGAGGCCGGTAGAGGAACCTGTTGCCGAGCAGCCTGGTAACGGTGACGAACGTGAAGCCCCGGTTGCGCAGGTTCTCGATGGCGCCGGGAAGCGCGTCGACTGTCTGGCTGCGCGGTCCGCCGCCGTCATGCAGAAGCACGATCGAACCGGACCTCGCGCTGCTGACGCTCGAGCGGATCGCCCCGGAACCGGGCGTACTCCAGTCAGATGTATCGACATCCCAGAGAACGCTCTTCATGCCGAGGTCTTCGGCGCTCTGCTCAACCGACGAGTTGAGAGCGCCGTACGGCGGCCGGAAGAGGCACGGCTTGAAACCGGTGGCCTCGCGGATCGTGCGTGTGGCACCGGCGATGTTGCCGTAACCCGGCAGCATCGGGTGCGTGCTGCTGTGGTTGCCGATCTCGTGGCCTGCCGCAAGCACCCGGCGGGCCGCCGCCGGGTCGGCGGCAACCGCGCTGCCGAGCATGAAGAAGGTCGCCTTGGCCTTCTTTTCACGAAGGATCCTCAGGATGTCAGGCGTGTAGCCGCTCGGACCGTCATCGAAGGTCAACGCAACCAGTTTCCTGCCCCGGGGTCCATTTCTTACGACCTGTCCGTTTCCGCCGGTGCAGCCGACAACCTGAACCGGCCGCACCCGGTAGGTCGAAAGGCCGTTGCGCGGGTAGCTGGAACGGCAGCTGCGCGGGCTGTCGAGGCAGTCTCCACTCGCGAAGACGACCCGCCACGAGTAGTTGCCCGGAACCAGGTTCGCCCTGCCGGGCACCATAGAAACCGTCAGCGCGGTCGAAGAACCCTTGACCTTTACCGGGATGGTCCGCGGCTTCAGTACCCCGCCCTGCGGCGTGATCCGGGCGAAGCCCGCCTTCCTGCGGTAATCACGCTTTCCTCCGAGACAGATCCTCGAGGTCCTGCTGTCGCCCCGGCGCCGCAATTCGAGACAGAGATAGCGGGCCAGCGGTCGCTCGACTTCGGGCTGTCGGGCCAGCCGGCTGATCGCGAACCCGCCACCGGAATTGATCTGGACAACCAGAACCCGGCCCTTCTGGGAGATCTTCACCTTGCGCAGGTCGTTCCCGGCGGCACCAACGCTCGGAGGTCCGCTCAGCAGGACCAGCAGGGCGGTAAGCAGCACGAACAAACCAAGAAAGGCGGCGAGGGAGAGTCCCCGCGAGCCGGCGGTTTCAGTAAACGCGGTGTTGTCTGCCCTCCTCATCGACATGTCAGTATAAGTACGCCTCCCACGGGAAAGCGACTCCCAAGGGGGAGTTCATGAACTGGCAGATCTTCTGGAAAAGCGCCCTGGTTCAGCTGCTCGCTATAGCGGCCGTCTCAATCGTGCTCGCCCTGCTCCTTCCGAAGTCTTTTTTCGAGTCCTGGGGCTGGCTCTCGGGTCCCACGGCCTGGCTCATCTGTGCCGCGTTCACCACGTCAGTCCTGAAACTCGACCTCGCCCGGACGGTCCTCGGCGCCGCCCTCGCCGGCCTGCCCAGCATCGTCTTCGTGCTGGTAGGAGTTCACTGGCTGGGCGCCCTTTTCGCCACCTTGCTGTTCGCCACATGGTGCGGCCGGGGCGTCGCAGCCGGCTTCCTTCAGCGTGCCGGCAAGCCAAGCTCCGCGTAGACCGCCCGGTGGTCAGAGCGCCTGATCGCCTCGACTCCGTAGTCGAGAATCAGCACCAGAGGCTCGGCCAGCACATGATCGATCGTCACGGGGAAAGGGAATTTCAGCCTTGAGGGCCAGGTCGGCGAAAGGCCACTGCCGGTCACGTCTCCTGCATCGCGATAGCCAGTCGCAATCAGATTACGCAGCTTCTCGTGATCGAGAGTCGCGTTGAAATCCCCGGCCAGTACCCGCGGTGGTCCGGGCTCGTCGGCTCCAGGCATCAGCAGGTAGTCGGACGACCACAGCGGGGTGGTCCGCGGGCCCGCCGGGGCGTAAGGGTGGACGGACATCAGCTCGAAAACGGACGCTCCCGGGACCCGCACCAGGGTCCTCGGTTGAAGAGCTTCGGTCGGCGGCCGGCCGATGTACTGGAGTGGGTAGCGGGAGTAGACAGCTCCCCCGCCGGCAGCCGGGTCGGTCAGCACGACGCTGTGGGGAAACTCCCGGTCGAAGCCGAGCCTGCGCATTTCGACTTTCGCTCCCTCCGTGACTTCCTGAAGGCTGAGCAATGAGATGTCGCGCTCGCGCGAGATCTGAAGCAGCTGCGACAGGTCGGCCTGACCACGGGCCAGGTTGAAGACGAGCAGCCTGACCGTCGGCCCGCCGTCCGGCTCGTCGGCCGAGCCGACCGCCCTCGAAACAACTGCGGTCGCCAGCAGGACCACTGCCAGCCCCGCCACTGCGGCGGGTATCCAGCGCCGCATCAGCAGTACGACAGCCAGAACGATCACCGACCCGACAAACGCGTACGGAGTGAAGGCCACCAGCTGGACGAGCGGGTAGTCGCGCTCCAGGCCGAAGGTGCGCACGATCGCCCAGACCACTCCGGGAACAACGAGCGCCCATGCAGCAACGCTCAGGGCAATCCGCGCCCTGTCCCGCGGGCGCGGCCGCTCCCCATCGATCTGTTCTTCGGGTTCGTGCAGGCGGCAAGCCTACGGCAAATCCGAGGCACCTCCCTGGCCGGCTTCAGTACGCAGCAGGCGGGCCTTGCGCTCGATTCCGAAGGCGTAGTTGCCGATCGATCCATCGGCCCGCACCACGCGGTGGCAGGGGATCAACAGCGGAACGGGGTTGCGGGCGCAAGCCGTGCCGACCGCCCGGACCGCCTTGGGGTGCCCTGCCATCTCGGCCAGCTCCGAGTAGCTCCGGGTCTCGCCCGACGGGATCTGCCGCATCGCCCGCCAGACCCGCCACTGAAAATCGGTGGCGAGCACCTCAATTGGCAGGTCGCGGCCATCTTTGCCGCCATCCGCGACCGCGACCACCCTGGCGCACAGCTCCGCCATCGAATCGTCGGCCGGAACCAGATCGGCCCGGGGGAACTCGCTGCGAAGTTGTTCCAGAAGGGCCTCCGGATCGTCACCGAGGGTCACGGAGCAGATCCCGCGTTCGGTGCGGCCGAGCATCAGCCAGCCGAGCGAGCAACCGGCCGGGCAGTACTCGATCCGCGCACCGAGCCCGCCGGCACCGTAGGTCGCCGGAGTCATGCCGAGATGCCGCGAACCCGCCTCGTGACCGGCACTGACAGAGCCGAACCCCGACTCAAAGATGGCCCGCGCCGCGGCGCCAGAGCCACCCTGGCGCAGCTCCTGCTTCATCCGGCTGATCCGCAGTGCCCGCACGTACTCCCTGGGTGAAACTCCGAGCCGCCGGCGGAACACCCGCTGCAGGTGAGCCGGACTCCAGCCGACTTCGGAACCGAGTTCCTCCAGCGTCACATCCCGCTCGGCGTTCTCTTCGAGAAACAGACAGGCCCGGTTCAGGGTTTCGACCCGCACCCGCTCGGTGTCGCGGTCCCGCTCGCTTTCGCGCTGCCACTCCTCGCGGTCCACGGTTTCAGCAACTCGCTGGTTCATGTGACAAAGCTATGCCCCCGGACCGGGTTCTCGCTTCCGGGTTCATGCGCTCTTTCGCCGAGAGCCGCACGCACCCCGGACCCTTCCTATACTGAGCAACCCTGCCGGAGCGGTCGCCTGACCGACCGGCAAGATCCAAGGGCGGTTAGCTCAGTTGGTAGAGCACCTGCTTTACACGCAGGGGGTCACTGGTTCGAGCCCAGTACCGCCCATTTCGATTGGACCTCACGGTTGCTTTCCTGCCGTAGCCCGAAGCCTGACCTGCCGTAGAACTAGTGCTGCGGTCGACACATGCAACGGATCGCTCAACGTGAGCTGAGAAACGACATCTCAAAGGTTTTGCGGCGGGTCAGGTCCGGGGAGCATCTCCGGGTTACCGTTTCAGGACGCGACGCCGCGGACCTGGTGCCGATCGAAGAATCGTCGTCCTGGGTCGCTGGAGCTCGCGCCCGGAACCTGATCGTGTCCGCCCGGGCGGACGCCGAGCTCTCCCGCGAGGTGAACCAAGCCTTCCCGACACGACCGCCGATCTTTAGGCCTGAAATCCGGTCGACCCTCAGGGAGCGAGCTGCTGCTCCGCCGGGCGGGCGAGGGTTCCGTCGCGCCTCCAGACGGTGAGGATCCAGCCGAGGCCGGCCATGATCATCGCCAGGCTGAGGAACTGAGCCTCGGTCAGCCCCATTGCCACCCTTTCATTGGCGCGCAGGAACTCGACCAGGAATCGCTCAGTGCCGGCGTACATGAGATAGATCGCAAACAGGATGCCGAAGCGGAAACGGTCCCGGAGCCGCCAGAGGATGAAGGCGCCGAGCCCCATGACCAGGGTCTCGTAGACCGGGGTCGGATGAACGGTCACCCCCGGCGGCGTCGGCACGACCCCGTCCGGGTAGCCCATCGCCCACGGGCCGTCCCACGGCTTGCCGTAGTCGCCGTCACCGGAGAGCTGACAGCCGATGCGACCGACCGCGTAGCCGGCCGCGAGCGCCGGCGCGGCGACGTCAGCCAGCCTGAGGTTGAGGTAGTCACGCCATTTCGCCCAGAGCACGACACCGATGGCGCCGCCGATGGCGCCGCCGTACCAGGTGAGGCCCGAGCCCGAGAAGAGAGAGTCGAAGAGGCCGTCTGAGCCTTCGTAGTTGTCGATCAGGAAGTAGACCCGGGCCCCGATCAGGCCACCGGCGAGAGCGGCGAAGACGGCCTCGTACGCCCAGTCGCCAGGCTTGCCCAGCTCTTGAAAACGCTTGTGGACAAGCACTCCGCCGACGATGAAGGAGAGCGCGAACATCAGCCCGAAAGTTTGAAGGGTCAGGGGGCCGAGTGAGATCTCCGGAATCATCCGGCCAGACCCTACCCGGCCGGTGGCTCCGGCAACCGTTCGCCAGCCCCGGCAACCGGTCAGTAGCCCCGGCGGGAGTTGAACCCGCCCTTCCAGGTTGAAAACCTGGCGTGCTAACCGATACACCACGGGGCCGCGGCGGTTGATTCTTTCAGGCTGGGCCGCCGCCGGACATCCCGCCGTCAGCGGCGACTCCCGTCAGCGGGTTTTCAGCGGGATGCCGGGTGGCTACTCGAGCAGGTACTCGAGCAGCGCCTTCTGGGCGTGAAGGCGGTTTTCCGCCTGGTCCCAGACGGCCGACTGCGGGCCGTAAAGCACCTCGGCGGTGATCTCCTCGCCCGGGTGGGCGGGCAGGCAGTGCATAACGACCGCCTCCGGCCGGGCAGCGGCCAGAAGGCCGGCGTCGATCCGGAAGTCCTCGAGGTCGGCCCGGCGCTGATCGGCGGTCTCTTCGTCGCCCATGCTGACCCAGACGTCACCGTAAATAGCGTCGGCTCCGTGGACCGCCTCGCGGGGTTCATCGGTCAGAATCGCCGGACCTCCGGGTTCGAGCTGATAACCCTCCGGGGCGGCAACCACCACCTCGACCCCGACCAGCGAGCCGGCCACTGCGAGTGAGCGGGCGACGTTGGTGCCATCCCCGACGTAGGCGACCTTCAGCCCGGCAAGCCCGCCGAAGCGCTGTTTGAGCGTGAGCAGGTCAGCGAGGGCCTGACACGGATGGAACTCCGGGGTGAGTGCGTTGACCACCGGCACTTCGGAGTGCTCGCCGAGCGTGACCACGTTTTCGTGCGAGCCCGAGCGGATCACGATCGCCGAGACGTAACGGGAGAGCACCCGCGCCGTGTCTTCGATCGACTCACCACGCGAGAGCTGCATGTCGTCGCCCCTGAGAACCAGCGGGGTGCCGCCCAGCTCTGCGACACCGACCTCGAAGGAGATCCTCGTCCTGGTCGAAGGCTTCTCGAAGATCAGAGCCACCGACCGGCCGGCCAGAGCCGAAGCGCCTTCGGATGGTCTCGCCTGCCTCATCTCTTCGGCCCGGTCGAGCAGGTTGGCCACGCGGCCTCCCGCGATCTCGGAGCCGTCGATGTAGTGCCTGGGAGCGGACGCTTTCAAGAGCGGGATACTACGGCCGCGTCCCGCCTGAGATAGTGGGCATCTGATGACTGCAACGGAATCCACAGGAACGCACACCGACGGACGCCTCCGCCGCGGCGAAGAGTTCGAGGCCAAGATCGAAACCCTCGCCTACGGTGGCCGCGGAATCGCCCGGCGTGACGGGTACGTCGTGTTTGTCGATGGCGCTCTGCCCGGCGACCGGGTCCGTGCCCGGGTGGGCAAGTCGAAGAAGGGCTACGCCGAAGCAAACACCGTCGAGATCCTGGAGCCGAGTCCGGATCGTCTCGAAGAGATCGACATCCACCAGGGCGAAGCCTGCCCCGGGGCACCGTGGCAGGCGATGGAGTACAGCCGCCAGCTCGAGTTCAAGGAGGAACAGGTCGGCGACGCGCTCTCGCGCATCGGCCACCTCAAAGGCTTCGAACTCGATCCGATAGTTCCGGCGCTGGAGCAGTGGCGCTACCGCAACAAGGTCGAGTACTCGTTCGGAGAGCAGGACGGTGAGGTGGTGCTCGGCTTTCGTCCTCGCGGTCGCTGGGATGAAATCCTCCACATCGACGACTGTCACCTTTCGTCAGAGGCCACCAACCGGGCACGAAACGAAGTGCTCGAGTGGGCCAGGGTAGAAGGTCTCTCGGCATACGACCCCCATGATCACCGGGGGGTGCTACGCAACCTCGTCGTCCGGGAAGGGCGCCGCACCGGGCAGGTCCAGACCCGCCTGGTCACCTCGGTGGCCAACTTCCCCAAACCTCCGGTTGACCTCCACACGGTGATCGACGGCCCATCGGGAAACACCTCGGGCCCGACCGGCGTCCTCGGCGAAGAGGTCCTGAGGGAGCGGATATTCGACCTCAACATCCAGCTGTCACACGACTCCTTCTTCCAGACCAATACCGAGATGGCCGAGAAGCTCTACGGCGTGGCCGCCGACTACTCCGGGCTGACCGGCAGCGAGAAGCTGTTCGACCTGTATTGCGGCGTCGGCACGATCGGACTCAGCCTGGCCTCACAGGCCGGTCACGTCTGGGGACTGGAGATCGTGCAGGACGCGATCGAAAACGCGAAGCGAAACGCGATAAGCAACAACATCCGCAACGCCGACTTTGTGGCAGCCAACGCGCGCACCGGCCTCCGGCCCCTGATCGAGCAGGCGGGCAAGCCCGACCTGATCACGATCGACCCGCCGCGGGCCGGTCTCTCGAGCAAGATCGTGCGCCGGGTGATCGAATGCGAGGCGAAGCGGATCGTCTACATCTCCTGCAACCCGACCACTCTGGCCCCGAACGCGGCCCAGCTGGTTGAGGCCGGCTATAAACTTGTCCGAGTGAGACCGGTTGACATGTTCCCCCAGACCCCGCACATCGAGTGCGTAGCCCAGTTCGACCTGGCATGAGTCCGCGCAGCCAGAAGCGTGCGTTCGGAGTCGCCGCCGGCCTGCCGCCGGAAGTCTGCGGCCCGCTCGCCGAGACCTGTGAAGAGGCCGGCTACGACGCGATCCTCTCCAACGACCACCCTGGTGCCAAAGGCCTTGAGACTCTCGCCGAGTTCGCCAAAGTGACCGACTCGATCGACCTCGGCGTCGGCGTGATCGCCCTCGACCGCCAGACGCCGGCGGTGATCGCCGCCGACATCGACCGGCTCGGACTCGACCCCTCGCGCCTCTGGATCGGAGTCGGTGCCGGCTTTTCCAAGAAGCCGCTGACCTTCATGCGGGAGATCCTGCCGGAGATTCGCGAGCACCTCGCGGGCATCCGGGTAGTGATGGCAGCCATGGGTCCGAAGATGTGTGCCCTGGCTGGATCCTCCTACGACGGCGCCTTCTTCAACTGGATGACCGCCGATTTCGCAGCGGCAGCCCGCGAGCAGGTGGAAGCCGGCGCTGCCGAAGCCCGCCACTCTGCCCCGCCGGTGTTCGGTTATGTGCGCACGGCCATCGGCGAGGACGCCAGCGAGCGTCTGGCCAAGGAGGAGTCCTTCTACCGGGACCTCCACAAGGGCTACCGCGACCACTTTGACCGGCTCGGCGAGCCCGAAGGCAAGGTCGGAGTCGCCGCAGCCGACGGTGCGGGCGCCCAGGAAGGCCTCGCCGCCTACTCGGCCCTCGACGTGATCGTCGTCCGAGGCCTCGCCTCGGCCCGGGTCGAGCCGATGACCGAACTCGCTCGCGCCGCCGCTCCGGCCTGAACCGGTATCCGCTCGCTGACCACCGGTCTTCTGCGGCCCTCCGACATCCGCGGGCGTGTCCCCAGGCAGCCCGACACCAGACTAGGTCCCGGGCCGCTCAGTAGGGCGGGAGGTCGTCGTACCAGCGGCCGAGGGTGCGGAAAGCGCGCCAGAAGCGGTGCTTGGCGCCCTCCTCATCGAGAGCGTCGTCGATGTCGGGTACGAAGAGCAGATCGCATGAAGGGGTGAAGGCCTGGATCTCGCCGTCGTGGGGCTCGACCGGTCGGGCCAGGGGGATCTCAAGACCGTTCAGGGTCTGGACCGCCTGCTCGCCCATGACCACGATGATCCGTGGCTTGACGATGTTGAACTCGTCGGCCACCCGGCCGATGCAGTCCGCGGCCGCCTCGCTCGGATCGTCAACCGGGCACTTGGCACAGATCGTTCCGTAGACCACGGTCGGGTCGATGTTCAACCTCTTGAAGCTCTTCATCAGCGCGTTGCCGGAGCGGCCGTAGAAAGCGACCCCCTCCTCGATCTCGGAGAGGGTCGGCCCGTACTTAAGCAGGAAGATGTCGGCCTGGGGATGGCCGGAACCGAGCACAGGCATGACCTTGGTGCGGGAACAGGCTTCGCAGGACTTGAGCTCGCGGCTCAGCTGATTGAGTTCCCGGATCGCTTTTTCCAGGTACTTCTCTTTGATCTCGTTATCGGTGACAGGCATCGCTGCTGCTTTATTTGACACCCCGCCCGGGCCTCCTTTATCGGAGGCCGGGTGCATCAGCTCTTGCTCGGCGTGCGCTTCGGACCGTGCTGCTTCTGGCGGCCTCCGCGAACCGCTTTGGCATCGCTGACCGAGCGTTTCGGCGCCTTGGGCCTGCCGGTGGTCTGGAGGAACTTGAGTGCCTGGACATAAACCAGATTCTTGTGGCGGCGGGTGATTTCCGCGTCCCGCATCGCCTCGAGGAACTCCTCCGGCCCGTCGAAGTCATGCAGCCGGATCCGTACCGAACCGAGGCCCTGCGCGACATGGTTGTCAGAGCCTGCAGCCGGGATGATGTTGTACTTGCGGGCGAAGCGCTCGGCCTCCTCGTTGAAGGAGGTGATCGCGACCCTCGGGTTGAAGACTTCGATCAGGTCGATCTCCTCGACCATGTCGAGCAGGTGCTCGTAGTCGGGAACCGAGTGCATGCGGTCGAAAGGGTGGGGCACGTAGACGAGGCCGCCCTGCCGTCGGATTTCGGCGATCGTCTCGGCCATCGTCATGCCCCGCGGGATCTTCTCCTTGATGAACAGGCCGATCACCTCGCCCTGCTCGGCGGTCTTGACCTCCTCGCCGACAATGATCTTGAAGTCGTCCATGCCCTCGGCCACTTCGGCGGCGGCGAGTGCTCCAGAGATCTCGTTGTGATCGGTGACCGCGATCGCGCCGAAGCCGCGGTCGCGGGCTGTCTCGATCAGCACTTCGACCGGGGTCGCACAGTCCGAGGAGTGGTCGGTGTGCATGTGGAGGTCGACATCAATCAGCGGGCGGCCCTGTATCCGCTTGCGCACGGCCGGCTTGCCGGCCGTGTCCTGACGCCGGGCAGCCAGGCGCTGGTAGGTCTCTTCGAACCGGTCCACGACCTCCGTCCAGGCGCTGGACTGCGGCTCGTCCGCGGCGGCACGGCGCAGGCTTTCAAGCTTGTCGCGGTCCTGCCCGAGCCGGGCGATCTGGCCGGCCAGGGTCATCGGATCGCCGGCCGGGAAGAGCAGGCCGCGCTGGCCGTCACCGATCAGCTCGACATATCGGGCAATGGTCGATACGACCGGGACAGCCCCCGAAGTCAGGGCCTGACGGACCGCGCCGGGGGCCTGCCGCGGACCGCCCGATGCGGCACAGAAGACGTGACTCCGGGAAAGCAGCTCGGCCAGCGAGGCCTGTTCGGGTCCGATCACCTTGATCTGGTCGCGGATCTCCTTCGAAACCCGGAAGTCGACCTCACCCGGGGCCTCGGAGAAAATAGTGGCCGTCCAGTCGAGGCCGGCCGGAAGCTTGCGCAGGGCCCGCAGGAAGACCCGCATCGCGCCCTTCTCCTCCTGGTCGCAGAAGGTGATCCGGAGCGGGCCGCCTTCTTCCTGGTCGGGCGCCGCCGGGTCCACGCCGGCCGGGGACAGCTCATACGCGCCGGGGAAGTACCGGTTGAGCAGCTTCGCAGCCGCCTTGGACGACGCCGTTCTGTGGTCCAGCCGGCCGAAGAAGACTTCCAGCAGGGGACGGGCGACATGGGTCGCAAACGGTCGCTCTTCCGTCTGATGGAAGGTGCCGACGTTGAGCGAGAAAGAGTGACGCAGCGCCATTGAAGAGAAGCCGGGAACGAACGGGTCGTGAACGTGGAGCAGGTCGATCCGGGCGGTGCCGAGAAGCGATTCAACCCTGTTGCCGACATCCACCGAAGCCGGAGCCGGACGCTTGCGTGAGCCGCGCGGTAGCGGCACCCCGCCCATCGAAAGCACCCTGGGCTTTTCTCCGGGGGCGTAAAGCAGGTCGGGGTCGTCCGCCAGGCCTGAGGTCAGCTCACGGGCTTCGTGAACGGCTTCCCTGCCCCCGGCAGGTGCTGCGATCAGAACGGAATGGCCACGCTCAGCAAGGCCGTCGGCCAGGCGCTCCACGTAGGCATTGATCTCACCGCGCTCGTTCCACGGGAAGGGCGTGAACTGCGCGATCGAGAGTGGCTTCGACATCTCAGGAAGACGACGCGCCCGCAGGGCGGGCGCATCGTTTCGCTCTGAAACTGCTGGGACTCAGGCCTCGGACCTGGTGTCTTCGGCGGCCTCTACCACCGGCTTGATGCCTTCGACCGGCGAGCTGCCCCTGGCGTTGGCGGCGATGAAGTCCTCGGTGTCTTCGCGCGCGTCGGCGTCAGGCCGCTGGTTGTGCGGCGACTTCATCAGGTAGGACGAAGGGCCGTCGAGCTGGCCGGCGATTCCGTTATTCAGGGCCAGCTTGATCATGCGTACGGCGTCGATCACCACTCCGGCCGAGTTCGGCGAATCCCAGACCTCGAGCTTGAGCTCGAGGTTCAGCGGTACGTCTCCGAAGGACTTGCCTTCCAGGCGGATGTGCGCCCACTTGCGGTCGGTCAGCCACGGCACGTAGTCCGAAGGGCCGACGTGCACGTCACGGTCCTCCAGCTCCAGGCCCATGACCGAGGTGACGGCGTTGGTCTTGGAGATCTTCTTCGAGTCGAGGCGTTCGCGCTCAAGCATGTTGAAGAAGTCCATGTTGCCGCCGACGTTGAGCTGCGAGGTGTGCTGGAGCTCGACGCCGCGTTCGTGAAAGAGGCGGGCGAGCTGGCGATGGACAATCGTCGCGCCGACCTGGGACTTGATGTCGTCGCCGATGATCGGCAGGCCCGCTTCCTTGAAGCGGCCGTCCCAGTAATCCTCGCTGGCGATGAAGACCGGCAGGCAGTTGACGAAACCGACGCCGGCGGTGATCGCCTGCTCGACGTACCATTTGACGGCATTTTCGGAGCCGACCGGCAGGTAACAGACCAGTACATCCGCCTTGGAATCCTTGAGGATCTGGACGATGTCGGCGGTCGGGCCCGGAGCCTTGGTGATGACCTGCTTGAGGTACTTGCCAAGGCCGTCGAGAGTCATGCCGCGCTCGACCTTGATGCCCATGTTCGGGACCTCGGCGAACTTGATCGTGTCGTTCTGCCCCGACCAGATCGCCTCGGAGAGGTCCTTGCCGACCTTCTCCTGATCGATGTCGAAGGCAGCCACAAACTCGATGTCGCGAACGTGGTAACCGCCGAGATCGACGTGCATCAGGCCGGGGACCTGCTCGTCGGGGTCGGCGTCCTTGTAGTACTCGACGCCCTGGATGAAGGAGTTGGCGCAGTTTCCCACGCCGACTACCGCTACGCGGACTTTGTCGTCCCGGCGCTCGGCGTCGTTTCCGCCGGATCCGTTGCTGTTGCTGCTCATAAGTTGGTATTTCCTCCTGGTTTCATTGCGAAGCCCAATGACACTCAAACAGGTCGCGGGTTACATCGCCAGTCGAGATTGTCCGGTTCATCCTTCGACGATCAGGGCGCGACGCACGTGCCAGACCCGTTGGATGACTGTCACGGTGGTCAATGCCGCCATCACATAAATGGCCGGGACGAGAAGTTCGAAATTACCCGAACCGAACCCGCCAGCGAAAAGGATGCCGATCGAAAGTATCACCACGCGCACCGGCCGGGTGGCAAGACCGACCTTGCATTCGACCCCCAGTGCCTCGGCCCTGGCCCTCGTATACGAGACCATGAGCGAGCCGAGGACAACATAAACGCAGGCAGCGGCAGCGAGCGAGTTGCCCTGCTCGGCGAAGTACCAGGCGATCGCGGTGATCACGACACCCTCTTCGATCCGGTCCAGAGTGGAGTCGAGGAAGGCGCCGAACAGCGTGCCTTTGCCAGACATCCGCGAGTAGCGGCCGTCGAGGGTGTCCATGATCGAGCCGAGGATGAAGGCGATCCCGCCCCAGACGAAGAGCTCCTGGGTGATCAGCGCGGCGGCGACCAGGTTGCCGACCAGTCCGGCGATCGAGATCGCGTTCGGGGTCAGCCTGGACTGAATGAGACGGTCGCGGGCCTGGCTGCGGAACTCCTGTCCCGGGCCGTTGTGCGGACCGTTGCTGCCGCCATCGGGCGGACTCGGCGAAGACGACTCCATCAGATGAGTTTACGAGAGATACGGCTACGTGTTGGCCGCGGGCAAAAGCCGATCCCCTCAGGGGCTGCAGTCGGGGCCGTCGGTAAAACGCGCGCCGGGGCTGAAGCGGGCCCGTACTTCAACCTCACCCGGGGTCGAAGTGCTGACCTCGGTCCAGCCGTCATCGGTCCGGCCGACGCATCCGACGCCGCTTTCGATCCTCCAGTACGAAGTCGCCCTGATCCTAACCCGGTAGGTACCGGGTTGCGGGATCTCGAGCGAGAAGCCGTCGGTTTCGAAGCCGGTCATGCGGGCCGGCGGCTCGACCATCGGGGCCGCGCCGATCACCCGGTACAGCTTCCAGTCAGGGCCGGAAGGGATCTGCCGCAGGAAATCCAGCCCGCGATCGATCAGATCGGCTTCGGCTTCGGCTGCGTAGTCAAGTTTCGTCTGCGGGACCGCGACGAATGCCACCGCCAGGTCCCGCAGCCAGCGACGGTAGCGCTGCGGATCAAGCCGGTCCGTGTAGAACAGCCGGTTGAAGCGGCGGTCCGTCTGGCGCTCCCAGCCGCGGGCGAGCGGGATCCCGGGTGGGACCCGGGCCGACTCCCAGTGACTGGCCACAGGCAGGACCTCGACCCGGGCCGGGCTGCGGGCCAGCCTCGGACCGAGCACCTGCTCGATCTCCTCGTAGAACTCCGCTGCAACGGCCGGCTCGTCGCGCACCAGGTTGAGGTCGCGGATGACCGGATAGAACTGCCAAAGGGCGAGCACCGGCAGCAGGGCCGCAAAAGCGACCGCCCTGCGGGCCGGACGGGATTCGACACCCCAGGTGGCACAAAGAAAGAGTGAGCCAACCAGCAAAACGCCCAGCCGGTTGACGTTTCCTCCCATAGGTGTGGAGAGCAGGAAGGTGGCCACGAGTGCCGTCGCGTAAACGATCAGACCGGTTCGCACGAGCCGCTCTTTTCCCGGAACCAGCACGGCGGCCACCAGAGTCAGCGCGATCGCCGGAAGGAAGCTGGTCAGCACATAGGGCTCATCCCCGCCTCCGGGGAAAAGCAACGCGACGAGCCCCGCGGTGAAGAAGGAGGCCACGGCGATCTCGAGCCCGCGCCGGTCCGGGCTGCCGGTCAGCCGCGAGTTGACCCAGTGGGCGAAACCGCAGCAGGCGAGAAACAGCGCAGCCACCGGACTGGCCAGGGCAACCGTGACCGCGAGGGCCAGAGAAACCGGGCGCCTGCCTCGCTGCGCGGCGTACACCGCAGCCATGCCAAGCAGCACCCCGAGCGCAAAGGTGAGGCGGCCCGAGTAGAGGCTCACCGTCGCCGCTGCGGCGAACCAGATCGCTCCGGCCCGGGCCTGCTCACCCCATCGGCGGTCGACTATCAGTGTGAACAGGGCGACCGTGCCGATGACGGCCGCCACCCCCATGATCCGGAAGCCGATCCAGGAGCCGATCGCCGGGGCAAGCAGGCTGTAGGTCGGCAGGTAGTGGCCGCCGAACCAGTAGTTGTTCCAGAGCACCGGGCCGGACTGCTCGAACAGTTCGGTCCGGAAGAGCTGCGCGGCGTGGTCGGCACTGAGCGGCGCGGTGATCAGGTAGATCAGCGAAAGCACGCCGGCGACCGCGAGTGGGCCGATCAACGGGCGCCACCAGGGGTCCCGGCTCTGCGTCATGCCTTCAGGCCCGGACGCGCTGGTGATCAGCCACCTGGCTCCAGGCCCAGGTCTCGGGCTTGAAGTGGGCGATGACCCGGGCTGCGATCAGGAAAGAGGCGCCGGCGACGGCCCAGCCGGCAGCGACATCGAACCAGTAGTGATTCGCGGTGACGACGGTGACCCAGGCCACGATAAGAGGCCAGGAGGCCCAGAAGGCCCTGGCGAAGCGGTTTCGGCACACCATGAAGCCGGTGCCACCAATCATCATCGCGACCGCGCAGTGCATCGAAGGCACGGCGGCGAACGGGTTGATGAACATCTTCGCCAGCGAGGAATCGTGGTTGACACTGGAGAACGCGTTGATCGTGTCGACGAAGCCGTACTCGGGGAACATCCGCGGGGGGGCCGTCGGGAACCCGATGTAGCCGACCAGGGCGAGGCCCATCGCGACGAACAGCATGTTGCGCATGAAGTAGTAGGCGTCGTTTCGGAACAGGTAAAGCCAGATAAGAAATGTGGAAGCGACCGTGAACTGACTGTTCAGGTAGATCTGATTGGCGAAATCGACCATCCACTGCTGGTTGATGATCAGGGACTGCATCCAGGGTTCGAAGAAGGTCCCGGTGGCACGCTCGAAGTCGATGATGCGCTCTCCATTTGCGAAAGCGAGGCTGGCCTTTCCTTCTGCCATTCCCCGGGCGAGTTCGTAGGCGTTGTCGGCCACGACATAAAGCGCGACCTGAATGAACAGATCACGCCAGCCTCGGGGGAGCCAGGCTCCTATGCGGGCAAAAATAGCGACCACAGCCGGATTATTGTAAACGCAGGGTGAACTTTCTTTACGCTGCTTCTCCCGTGACCGATCCCTCCCGGCCCATTCTCTGCCTCGGCGAAGCAATCGTGGACCTGATCTGTGAGCGCAAGCTGGATCCGGGCGAGTCGGCGGAGACCTTTGCGGCCCACCATGGTGGTGCGCTCCCGAACGTCGCCGCGGCCGCAGCCAGGCGCGGGGCGCCGGCCGCCCTGATCAGCGGGGTCGGCTCGGACCATTGGGGCCAGTGGCTGATCAGGGGCCTCGCCGCCGAAGGGGTAGCAACGGACTGGATCGCAGTTCTTGAAAACACCCGGACGCCCGTGGCCATCGCCCTCTTCGACTCCTCAGGCGAGCCCGCATTCCAGATCTACGGCGAGCACATCGGCCCCACGATGGCAGCCTCGGAAACCTTCCTGGCCGTCGCCGTGAGCCAGGGGCAGGCCCTCGTCGTCGGTTCGAACACGATGGTCGGCCAGACCGAGCGGGAGGTGACCCGCCGCGCCGTGCGGCTGGCCCGGGATGCCGGTATCCCGGTGCTGTTGGACCCCAACCACCGTCCGACCCGCTGGCAGAACCAGCGCACAGCGGTCGAGTTCGGCCTCGAACTCGCCCGTGGGGCGACGGTCCTCAAGTGCAACCGCGAAGAGGCGACGCTGCTTACCGGCGAAGACGGCAAGGTCGAGGCAGCACGGGCGCTGGCCGGGCTGGGTCCGCAACTGGTCGTAGTCACCGATCGCGAGAAGGAGATCGTCACGGCCGGCGAAGTCGAGGCACGCTGGCTGCCGGAACAGGTGGAAGTCGTCAGTCCGCTCGGTGCCGGAGATGCCTTCATGGGCAGCCTCGCCGCGGGACTCGCGGAACTGGGGTGGGATCTTTCCCGGGTTGCCGAGGTCCTGCCCCGGGCAGCGGCCGACGCAACCGCCTGCTGCCGGTACTGGGGCGCGAGGCCTTGACTCCCGCGCACAAAGGGCCCAGCCGCAAAGGGCCCAGCCGGGCGGACTGGCAGCGGCCATCCAGGGCCCGGGTGCGCAGGATCCGGGACAGACTCCGGGAGATGTACGGGCGGCCGGTCAACCTGCCCCACCGCGATCCGGTGGCTGAACTGGTCAGGACGATCCTTTCGCAGGCGACGAGTGACCTCAACCGGGACCGGGCGTTCAACCGGCTTACTGATGAGTTCCCGAATTGGCAGGCCGTGCGCGAGGCACCGGTCGCCGCGATCGAGCGGGCGATCAGGCCGGGAGGGCTTTCCCGACAGAAGGCACCCAGAATCAAGGCGGCCCTCCAGGGTATCGGCGAGGAAATGGATCTCGACTGGCTCGAAACCGCTCCCAGGGAGCAGGCAATGGACTTCCTGGTCGCACTGCCCGGGGTCGGCCGCAAGACAGCCGCCTGCGTGCAGGTCTTCACCTGGAATCGGCCGGAGATTCCGGTAGATGTACATGTGCACCGGATCGGGGGGCGTCTGGGGCTGTTCCGGCCGAACGCTTCATTCGATGAGGCCCACGACGAGTTGCTGGCCCTGGTCGATCCCGAAGACGCCTATGAGTTTCACATGAACCTGATCCGCCACGGCCGGGAACTGTGCCGGCCGAACCCGCGCTGCAAGGCCTGCGCCCTGCGCCGGATGTGCCCGTTCGCGAAGGCCGCCGACGGCCGACAGCGCGGTCCGGCGACGGTCGGCAGCAACTGACAGGTAATATTGTCTTTGCGTTCTTACGGCGCAAACTTTCGATCATGAGCAAGAAACCCTTCGTCATATTCGGTCTCGTCCTGGTTTTTCTGGCAGTCGTTGTGCCAGCCTGGGCGTTCATGCGCGACGGTGACCCGAGCCGTGCCCAGACCGAAGTCCCGGCCAACCTCAAATCCGGACAGAGCCTGTTCATCGACAGCTGCGGCAACTGCCACAAGCTGTACGCCGCGGGCACCTACGGCGACTTCGGCCCCGATCTCGACCAGAAGCTGGCTCCCGCCGGCACCCCCACCGGCCCCGACGCAGCCAGCCAGATCGAGGGCACCAAGGCTCAGGTTCTGAGCGCCATCAACATTGGCGCCAACGACCCGACGGTCTCCGGAAGGATGCCCGCCGGCATCGCTTCCGGTCCGGTCGCCGAGGAGATCGCCGAGTTCGTGGCTCAGACCGCCGGGCGCGGCTGAACCCGTCCGCGGCCACCGTCTCCCCGGACCCTCCGGTCACACGCTTTTCACATCCGCGCTACTTTGTCATGTAGCGGGGGTTGTAACGGCTGAAGTCTGCCCTTGGCTGACACCGTCGCATTGACCAAAAACCAGGAGAGATAATGCCCGCGCTTCGAAGCACCCCCGCCTTCACCCCGTCCCGCATCGCCCTGACTGCGATCGCCCTGATGCTTGCCGTGCTCGGCTTTGCGGCCGCCTCGGCCGTGAACGCGTCTCCTGCGGCGGCCGCACAGAACTTTCAGGCCCAGGCAAAGAAGAAGTGCAAGAAGGTAAAGCCGGCTACCGCCAACCGGCGCTGCGTCAAGAGCACGACCGCCCGGCTGCGCCGCCAGGCCGCAGCCAAAGCGCGAGCCATCGCCAAGCGCGAGCGCGGAAAAGTCGGCGTCATGAGCCGCAACCTGTACCTCGGAGCCGACCTCGGGCCTGCGATCAACGCCAACAGCCTCCAGGCGTTCATCAACGCCAACGGCGAAATCATGCGCGATGTAGATACCAACAACTACCCGGTCCGGGTCAAGGGTCTTGCCGGCGAGATCAAGACGAAGTCGCCGGACGTAGTCGGCCTCCAGGAGGTGTCAATGTGGCGAACCGGACCGACCGGCCCTCCGCGCAACAAGCCCAACAGCCCGCCCGCGTCCTTCACCGCCAACACGGTCACGTACGATTACCTCGACCTGCTGATGAAGGAACTCAACAAGGGCAAGCAGCGTTACCGCGTGGTTCATGTGACCACCGAGTTCGACTTCGAGGGCCCGGCCAACTACGACGGCGACCTGATCGGGATCGGTGAGCTCAACGGACGGCTGACGATGCGCGACGTGATCCTCGCCAAGGTCGGTGCTGACATCAAGACCCGCAACGCCACCGGCGCCAACTACGCCACCTTCTACAACCCCGTGATCAGCGGCCTGCCGGTCACCGTCGACCGGGGCTGGGGAAGCGTCGAGGTCAAGGTCCGCAACAGCCCCTGGTTCAAGTTCGTGAACACCCACTTCGAAGCGTTCGGGGACGACAAGAACAAGGTCACTGACTGCATGACTACTCCTGCGCCGGCGTTTGCCTCGAATCCGGTTTCGATTCGCTGCCGGCAGGCGAAAGAGCTGTACGAGGTCGCGATCGAGCCCGGCAACCTGCCGGTCGTACTCACCGGCGACATCAACTCCGACGATGACTCGGTGATCGATGCCAACTGCCCGAGTCCGACGAACCTCAACAGTTCGCTGCTCGGCAATAACGGCGGTGCTTGCGGCGATACCTTCGCCTTCAACTCACTGAAGACGAACGGGATGGTCTCGCGCAGCACCGACGATCCGATGAGTTGCTGCCTGAACGCCGACATCCTGACCGCCGACAACGGCAACCGGTCGGACTTCGTCAAACACATCGACCACATCCTGACCGACAGCCCGACCAGGGTGAAGATGCTCAACTCGTCAGTGTCCGGTCTGGCTCCGGTCAACGGTTACTGGAACTCCGACCACGCCGGCGTCTACAGCCTGCTGCGTATCAACCCGTAGCCCGGCCCGCCGGAGGCCCCCAGCCGGGGGCCCCAGCCGGGGGCCCGAACCGGCCGCGAAGACCCGCGAATCACAAAGCCCTCCCCCTCACCGGGGCGGGCTTTTTCTTGGCAACCAGCCGGAATGTGGCTATTTGCAGGGCATTCTGACTGCTTTGACAACGCGGCCCACATCTGACATACTGGCACTTAGATTTTCGCAACCTTTCGATTACACATCAGGCAACGAATCAGGAGAAACAAAGTGGGAAAAACGATAGGAATCGACCTCGGCACGACGAACTCGTGCGTTGCAGTACTCGAAGGCGGCGAGCCTTCGGTTCTTGAAAACTCGGAAGGCGGGCGCACAACCCCTTCCGTCGTCGCGTTCAACGACAAGGACGAGCGGCTGGTCGGCACGGTGGCCAAGCGCCAGGCCGTGATGAACCCCGAAAACACGATCTTTTCGATCAAGCGCTTCATGGGCCGCAAGGAGGCCGAAGTCAAGGAAGAAGAGACGATGATCCCGTACAAGGTCGAAGCCGGCCCCAACGGTGACGTCCGGGTCGACGCGCGCGGCAAGCAGTACTCGCCGCCGGAGATCAGCGCGATGATCCTGCAGAAGCTGAAGGCCGACGCCGAAGCCAAGCTCGGTGAGACGGTCGACTCGGCCGTGATCACCGTTCCGGCCTACTTCAACGACGACCAGCGCCAGGCGACCAAGGACGCCGGCAAGATCGCCGGCCTCGAGGTCAAGCGCATCATCAACGAGCCGACCGCTGCCGCGCTGGCCTACGGTCTCGACAAGGAGAACACCGACCAGTCGATCCTCGTCTTCGACCTCGGTGGAGGCACTTTCGACGTTTCGGTGCTGGAGATCGGCGACGGCGTCTTCGAGGTGAAGTCGACCGCGGGTGACAACCACCTCGGCGGCGACAACTTCGACAAGTCGATCGTCGAGTGGCTGGTTGCCGAGTTCAAGAAGGATCAGGGCGTCGACCTCGCTCAGGACAAGAACTCGCTTCAGCGGCTCTACGAATCTGCCGAGAAGGCCAAGATCGAGCTCTCCTCCACCCAGGAGACCCAGATCAACATCCCGTTCATCACCGCGGTCGAAGGCCAGCCCAAACACCTCGACGTCAAGCTGACCCGGGCCAAGCTCAACGAGCTGACCTCGGCTCTGATCGACCGCGTGGTCGGTCCGGTCAAGCAGGCGCTCAAGGACGCCGGCGACTCGAAGATCGACCACGTGGTGCTGGTCGGCGGCATGACCCGCATGCCGGCCGTGCGCGAGCGGGTCACCGAGCTGACCGGCAAGGAGCCCCATCAGGGCGTCAACCCGGACGAGGTAGTCGCCGTGGGCGCCGCGATCCAGGCAGGCGTTCTTGCCGGAGAGGTCAAGGACGTGCTGCTGCTTGACGTCACCCCGCTTACCCTCGGCATCGAAACCAAGGGCGGAGTGATGACCAAGCTGATCGAGCGCAATACGACGATCCCGACCCGCAAGTCGGAGGTCTTCTCGACCGCCGAGGACAACCAGCCCTCGGTCGAAATCCACGTGCTCCAGGGCGAGCGCGAAATGGCCGGATACAACAAGAGCCTGGGCAAGTTCCAGCTCACCGGAATCCCGCCGGCCCCGCGCGGAATGCCTCAGGTGGAGGTCACTTTCGATATCGACGCCAACGGCATCCTCAACGTCGGTGCCAAGGACCTCGGAACCGGCAAGGAGCAGAAGATCGAGATCAAGTCCGGCTCCGGGCTTTCCGACGAGGAGATCAAGGGCATGGTCGACGACGCCGAGTCGCACGCCGACGAGGACCGCAAGCAGCGTGAACTGGCCGAGGCCCGCAACGTGGCTGAGAACGCCGCCTACAACTCGGACAAGCAGCTGAGCGAGCTCGGCGACAAGGTCGACGAAGCCGACCGTACCGAGATCGAAGCTGCGATCAAGGAAGTGCGCGAGTCGCTCGAGTCCGACGATGTCGAGGCGATCCAGTCGAAGACCGATGCCCTCCAGGCGGCCTTCCACAAGGTCTCCGAGAAGGTCTATGAGGCGGCTCAGTCCGAAGCGGCGGCGGAGCCCGGTGCCGAAGGCGAAGCGCCTTCTTCAGATGACGAAGAAGTGATTGACGCCGAAGTGGTTGACGAGGAAGAGACCAAGTGACCGGGACCGACCCGAACGGCACCCCGGAAGCGGTCCGGGAAGAACCGGTAGAGGACGCAGAGGCAGCCGGCGAGACGCCGGTTGCCGATGCGATCGGCAGCGAGGAAGCGGTTGAGCGGGACCTCGACGATCTGGTCAGCCAGGTCCGGGCTGAGCGGGACGAGTACCTCGACCTCGCCCAGCGGACCAAGGCCGACTTCGACAACTACCGCAAGCGCATGACCGCCGAGACCGCCGCAGCCGCCGAGCGCGGCCGCCTGGAGGTAGTGGCCGGAATCATCGGGGCGATCGACAACCTCGAGCGGGTGATGGAAAACGAAGGGGTCGATCTGCAGTCGGCGCTGGATGGCGGTTTCCCCGACGGTGCGGCGGTTAGCCTCCAGGGTGTGATCGTCGCCTACCGCGACCTGCACTCGACCTTGCGCCAGATCAGGGTCGAGGCCTACGACCCTGCCGGCGAAGCCTTCGACCCCAACCTTCACGAGGCACTTCAGGCGATCCCCTCCGAAGGAGTCGAACCCGGAATGGTGGTCGAAGTGATGCAGCGCGGCTACCGCGCCGGTGAACAGGTGATCCGCCCCGCACGGGTGGTCGTGAGCCAGTAGGCAGGGGCGACTGATGGCCAAGGACTTCTACGAATCGCTCGGTGTCAGCAAGAAGGCATCGGCCGAAGAGATCAAGAAGGCGCACCGCAAACTGGTGGGTCAGTACCACCCTGACCGCAACCCCGGCGACGCCCGGGCCGAGGAGCGGTTCAAGGAAGTCCAGCAGGCCTATGACGTGCTCTCCGACCCGGAGAAGCGCAAGGCCTATGACAGTGGCGGAGGGCTTTTCGGAGCCGGCGGACCGCAGGGCGGCCCGAGCCCGTTCGGTGGCCAGGGCGGCGGCTTCACCGGAGACATCGGCGACATCTTCTCGACGATCTTCAACCGCAGCGGTGGCGGGCAGCCCGGCAACCTGATGAAAGGACGCGACCTCGAGACCGACATCCGGATCTCGTTCGACGACGCGATGGCCGGATCCCAGATCACGGTCACGATCCCCAAGTCGGAGACCTGCCCGACCTGCTCGGGTTCCGGGGCCCAACCCGGCACGAGCCCGCAGACCTGCCCGCGTTGCGAGGGCCGCGGGATCGACTCCCAGGGCCAGGGTTTCTTCTCGATCAGCCAGCCCTGTCCCGGATGCGGCGGCACCGGGCAGGTGATCCCCAACCCGTGCCATACCTGCCACGGCTCCGGCCTGACCCACCAGACCAAGCGCTACAAGGTGAACATCCCGGCCGGGGTCAAGGATGGAACCCGGATCCGGGTCGCCGGCAAAGGCGAGGCCGGTGAGCGCGGAGCACCGGCCGGTGATTTATTCGTCACCGTCCAGGTAGCGCCCTCCCCCGTGTTCAAGAGGCTTGACGACGGCAACCTCGAGGTGGAGGTGCCGATCACCGTGACCGAAGCCCTGCGGGGTGGCACCGTCGAAGTCCCGACGCTTTCAGGGACCAAGCGGATCCGGGTGGCGCCGGGCACGCAGCATGGATCGGTCCAGCGGCTCAAGGGCGAAGGCCCGCCGCGGCCGAGTTCAAGGACCAAAGGGGACATCCGGTACCGGCTCCATATCGAGGTTCCGAAAGACCTCAATGACGAACAGCGCCGGGCGGTTGACGCACTGGCTGAGGCGATGAACGGGCAAGACCCCAGGGCCGAGTTGCTGCGGAGGGCCAGGTCACGCGCGAGCCAGAAGGCGGGAGGCACCAGGTGAGTGGCGAACGCCGGCCCGAGCGACATACCCGGAGCCGGGTCGAGATCACAATCGACGACGAGCGTGGTGTCTTCATGATCTCGGTCGCAGCCGAGCTGGCCGAGATGCACCCTCAGACCCTCCGCATCTATGAATCGAAGGGCCTGATCTCACCGAAGCGCTCACCCAAGAACACCCGCCTTTATTCACAGCGTGACGTCGAACGACTTCGCCGCATCCAGCAGATGACCAACGAACAGGGCCTCAACCTGGCCGGCGTCGAGACCGTTCTGGAGATGGAATCCCGGGTCGAGGCGATGCGAAAAGAACTGGAAGCAATGCGCGCCCGGACCCGCGAGCTCGAAGCGAAGCTTGACCGGGAGATGGAACGCCTCCACACCGAGATCGTGCCCTACGGCGCCTACGAGCCCGAACTGCCAAGGCAGATTCCTGTGACACGGCCGAGCGAAGGCTAGCCCGGAGCCTCCTGAAGTCAGGCTGCCTCCTTGACAGCACCGAGAGGCAGCGGATAGTTTCGGAGTAGTTCTGGAATCTATAGACGGGGATTTTATGCATTGCAGGGTGCTTTTCGCGATCGGACTTGCCGCCATGGTTTTGATGTCAGCTTCGGCACCGGCAGGAGCGGCGACAAACCTCGACCTGCTGAACGCGGCAAACGTGAGGGTCGACGGAGCTGCCGTGAGTGACCAATCCGGCCGTTCCGTTTCCGGGGCCGGGGACGTCAACGGGGACGGCCGTGACGACGTGATCGTCGGGGCAACCGCAGCCGGCAACAACTCGCGCACCATTTCGGGGTCCTCCTATGTGATCTACGGGCAGGCGTCGAATACGAACATTGACCTGCTTACGCTCACCATCGCCCAGGGGTTCCGGATCGACGGGGCTGCCGCGAGTGACCAATCCGGCAGTTCCGTTTCCGGGGCCGGGGACGTCAACGGGGACGGTCGCGATGACGTGATCGTCGGGGCACCCGCAGCCGACAACAACTCGCGCGGCAACTCGGGGTCCTCCTATGTGATCTACGGGCAGGCGTCGAATACGAACATCGACCTGCTCTCGCTCACCACCAGTCAGGGGTTCCGCATCGACGGAGCCGCCGCAAGTGACCAATCCGGCATTTCGGTTTCCGGGGCCGGAGACGTCAATGGGGACGGTCGCGATGACGTGATCGTCGGGGCCGACTT
>Ga0209591_10000308_pt1 | contig 64719 bp, 56 predicted proteins | sample MAT01_FD_187207 | JGI IMG/M metagenome (GOLD analysis project Ga0209591, IMG submission 187207) | Freshwater microbial communities from Lake Fryxell liftoff mats and glacier meltwater in Antarctica - MAT-01 (SPAdes) (version 2) | ecosystem: Environmental > Aquatic > Freshwater > Ice > Liftoff...
ATGGGCAGTTTAACGAGGGCATCGCATCAATGGCGAAATATAATAATGCCCGCAAAGCCCGTTATGTGACGCAGCTCGCACGCGAGACGATGGGTGGTAATGGTATTCTGGTCGAAAATAATGTCGCACGCCTGATGACTGACGCGGAAGTAATCTATACCTACGAAGGCACCAATGAGATCAATATGCTGCTCGTAGGCCGCGCTCTAACCGGCATCAACGCGATTGCATAAACACCACTAAATTCTAAAATGACAAAGCTCGGAATATTCCGGGCTTTTTGTTTGTATTGAACAAGCGCTAAAATTTAGGTGGCATATAACTAAATACGGAGAATTTTTATGAGAACCAGCAAACTATTTTTCCTGATAGCTTCCGCGATGCTCTTACTGGCAACTTCAGCCAGCCTACTTACTGCACAGGAAGGACAAGAAGGCGTGTTTATCCCTATTGGCGCAGGCTATGGTGATACTTATGATGGCCTCCTTGAGCGCATCATTGCTGCCTCGACGCAAGATACCATCAACATTCTCGTCCTCGCCTCGGCCTATTCCACCAATTCCGACGAAATCAGCGAAGAAGAACGTACCCAAAACACGGCTGATGCGGAAGAACGCCGCCTCGAAATTGAGGAAGCCTGTACTGCTCTCGCCGAAGGTAAAACGTGTGTCGTCACCCTTGCGCCGATTTTTACCCGCGAAGACGCACTTGCGCCGGAGGCACTTGCTCTATTTATCGATAATCTGGATGCCGTTTATATCCTCGGCGGCGATCAAGCGATTGCGATGGAAATCTTGGCGGGAAGCCCTGTTGAAGAGGCTTTAGCGCGGATTCATGCTTCAGGGACAATCATCACCGGAACAAGCGCTGGTAACGCTGTTCAATCGCGCACGATGATCGGCGGTTACGTAGGCGATTTTGGCCCAGAAACTGGACTTAATAACGGCGCAGTCGATATTTGGGACACCGATGAACGGCGCGGCTTGTCCTTTGGGCTGGATAACGTCGTACTCGATCAACATTTCTTCCAACGGGCGCGGTTGGGGCGTTTGTTGAACGTCATCGCGCAGCCGGATGTGCCGCATGTCGGTGTCGGGGTGGATGCGTACACGGCTGCTGTCATCTCAAATCGCGAAACCGTCGGCGACGTATTTGGCCTCTATACCGTAGCAGTTGCCGACGCGGAAACTTTTAAATCCTATGAAACAGCGCAGTATGTCGGCGATATTGTGAGCATCCGTAATGTGCTGCTGCATCTACTTGCCCCCGGAGACTCGACGTATAACTTGACGACCCGCGCCCATTCGTTGGCGGCACCACCGGAATCGATCAGCCGCAGTTTTGATGATTTAAACGTGCCAGAAGGCGCAGGAACGCTCCTGTTGGCGGGTAATCTGATCGATTTCTTTGCCGACAGTCCAATTTTAGCGCGATTTGATGAACTTAGCGGTGGCAGTGCTGGCAATATCCTGATCGTGGCGGCAGGATTCGCAGACGCGGAACGGGCGCAAACGATGGCATTTAATTTCTCTGCGGCTTTCGGCGGCGCGTCTGAAATTGTCATTTTAGGCGAAAACACCCCTGCACCCGAAGGCGATTACACAGGTATCGTTATCGTCGGCGACGATAAATCCCTGATTGATCCAACAGCACTGGCAGCCGTATTAGGGGATCGCTGGCAGAATGGTACACCCGTCTTAGCCGATCATGCGGCAGCAGGCGTTTTAGGGGCATTTTATGCCAATCATGGCCCCACGCCAGAAGCCACTGATGATGATCCTTTTGCTGATGAAAACGCCATTCAAGGCTCGTTCATTAACGGCGCAACTGAAGTTGTTGAAGGCTTGGGCTGGATTAACGCCAACATCGAAACCAGCCTGCTTTATGATTACCGGCTCGGACGCTGGTTCTCAGTCGCCTACGCTCATCCTGATTTGCTCGCGCTCGGCCTAACCGATGGCACGGCAGTGGAAATCAGCAGCGAGGAGGCAAGCGTTCTTGGCGCAAATGGCATTTTCGTGCTTGATCTGCGCGGCGCAACATTGTCTTTAGGCGAAAATGATGGCTTTGTAATCGCTAACGGTTTGATTGATGTCTTCGCGCCGGGCGAGGTCATTACAGCCCTTGATGCGGCAAAATAACCTGGGATAGATTTTTATGTGTAGGGGCGACTCGGTGAGTCGCCCCTACTAGCCCTGCATTTAGGGTGAGTTGCTTATTGCTCCGGCGGAACAAGTACGCTGTCGATGACATGGATGATCCCATTCGCAGCGAAAATATCCGCTGTAACGACAGTCGCCGTGCCATTGAGAACAACGTTCCCATCAACTATGCTGATGCTAATCGGTGCGCCACTTAACGACGAGACAGATGCCCCATCCATTGCGACGACATCCCGCGCAGAAACGGCGTTCTGGACGACGTGATACTGCAAAATTTCGGAGAGCGCCTGCGTATCATTCAACAAATCTTCCGCCGCCAAACCTTGCGCTTCTAAATAGGCGGCAAAGGCTTCATCTGTCGGCGCGAAAACAGTGAATGGCCCACCTCCGGCAATTGTGTCCGTCAGCCCAGCCGCATCAATCGCTTGCAACAGTACAGTAAAGCCACCTGCATTTGAGGCCGTCACGTAAAGATTTTCCAAGAATGCACCCGTCACCGGATCAACACCTGTCACAATCGTGCCAGCACGCAGACCATCGCGCACTGCCGTCACTTGGTCAATCACTTCTTGCGGCACATCGGCATCGTGAGCTTCAGAAAAATCAATCCCATCAATCGCAATTTCGAGGACATAAGTGCTGTTAATGGGGAAACCTTCACCACTTACAACGGCGGCGATCATATCATAAACGCCGTTATCGACGCGCTTGATGGCGCTCGTAATTAGATTTTCCGCGCCGGGCGATTCGCCGTTGCCGAAAGTCGTGAAATATTCATCCTGATCGACACCGATCACCTTCACACCTTCCGCCGCTGCATAGCTAATCCCGCCCGACCCGGTGGGGCCACCTGCGCCAAAGATCACGTCTGCGCCTTCACCAATGAATTGACGTGCCGCTTCCTGACCTTGATCGGGTGCTTGGAAATCGGGGATATAAACGCCAAGAGTCTGAATTTCGGGGTTAATGTAACGCACACCCTGCTCAAAGCCGTTGCGGAATTTAATCACGGGGAAAATATCTAGTCCGTATACGCCCGCGACAATATTGCTTTCGGTGACAAGTGCCGCCATCGTACCGACGATAAATCCGGCCTGATCTTCGCGGAATTGTAAACCCACGAGATTCGGAAGCGGCTCAACCGCCGTAAAATCTTGATCGACACCGATAAAATACACTTCCGGATTCGCCGCCGCCGCCGCATAAGCCGCATCACCCAACGCGAAACCGACTGTAATCACAATGTCATAGTTGCCATCTAAACAAGTGTTGATATGCGTCTCGTAATCAACAACATTTTGCGTTTCAATGAAGGTGTCTTGCAAGCCAAATTCTTCAACCGCTCGCTGCATCCCCTCATACGCGAATTGGTTAAACGTGCCGTCATTAATCCGCCCAATATCCGTAATTAAGCAGACGGTTTGCGCTTCTTGAGCAGAGATGGGAAGCTGCATTGTAGCAAGAGCAAGCAAAAGCATAAACAAAAGAGCTATTTTTTTACGATTCATAGATTGATCCTTTCGTGGAACTGCCAATTCAACATAAGATTAACGCACAACTATGAGAACTACATAATAAATTGTAACAAAAATGAGGCCGGGCTGCCCGACCTCATTTTGCTTATCGTACTCTAAAGGCTTTTAAGCTGTCAGATCAACCACCGGGGCCGGTCTGAATTTCCGCTGTGCCTTCAGGGGTTACTTCAGGGGTCGCTGCTGTACCAGATTCAGCGCTCATCAAAGCGCCAGAAAGCGGATCAACACCTGTATCCAGATCGCCAGACTTGAGCATGGCAAGAATTTCTTCAATCTGGGCAGTCACTTCGTCCGGTACGGTTGCGTCGTGCGCGGGAGCAAAGCCAATGCCGTCATTGGAGGCTTGCAAAATGTACAAACCGCCGCCCGTCCATTCAAAATCTTCCGCGCCTGTCAACGCTGCCAGCAGATTGTAAACACCCACATCGATGCGCTTGAGTGAGCTGGTGATGATGTTCTCGGCACCAGGCGATTCGCCATTGCCGAAGGTCGTCACGTATTCGTCCTGATCGACACCAATCACCTTGATGCCTTCGCCTGCCGCATACGTGATGCCGCCTGAACCTGTCGGGCCACCAGCGCCGAAGATCACATCTGCGCCTTCGCCAATGAATTGCTCGGCTGCGTCTGCGCCTCGATCTGCTGCGTTGAAGTCGTCAATATACACGCCCAACAGATTAATGTCGGGGTTGATATACAACGCACCCTGCTCGTACCCATTGCGGTATTTCACAACAGGCGGGATTTCAATCCCGTAAACTCCGGCAATCGTCCCACTTTCGCTCAGGAGTGCCGCCATCGCGCCGACCAAGAACCCAGCTTGATCTTCGCGGGTCTGCATCCCCGTTAGGTTCGCAGGCGGTTCAGCGAAGAATTGATCCACCCCGATGAAGTACACATCCGGGTTCGCTTCCGCTGCTGCCAGCGTCGCGTCGGTCAACAGGAAGCCAATCGTCAGGATGACATCATAGCCGCCTGCCAGGCAGGTGTTGATGTTCGGCTCGAAGTCCGCCGCGCTATTGGATTCGATCACGGTGGCTTCAAAACCGAAGTCTTCCGACGCACGGGTCATCCCGTCAAACGCCAATTGGTTGAATGTGCCATCGGTCACGCCGCCGCTGTCCGTCACCATACAAGCGGTGCTGATGCTCATCGCGCCAGCAGCCATTTCTTCGGTGGCTTCCATCGTCGCTTCTGTCATCGCCATTTCTTCAGTGGCTTCCATCATCGCCATCTCTTCAGTGGCTTCCATCATCGGCATATCCGTTGCCGCCATCGCTACTTCAGTAGCGGATTCCATAGCTGCTTCTTCAGTCGCTTCTTCGGTGGGAACAGCTTCTTCAGCCGCCGCCGGGACGAGCGCAGTATCGAGCAGTGCGCCAGAACCGGGATCAACATTGGTTTCCAATTCACCAGACTTCAACATCTCGAAAATTTCTTCGATTTGCGTTGTCACTTCTTCTGGTACATCTGCGTCATGCGCGGGAGCAAAGCCAACGCCGTCATTGGAGGCTTGCAAAATGTACAAACCGCCGCCAGTCCATTCAAAATCTTCCGAGCCAGCCAACGCTGCCAGCAGATTGTAAACACCCACATCAATGCGTTTCACCGCACTGCTGATGATGTTCTCTGCCCCTGGCGATTCGCCGTTGCCGAAGGTTGTGACATATTCGTCCTGATCGACACCGATCACCTTCACGCCTTGTCCTGCCGCATACGTGATGCCGCCCGACCCGGTGGGGCCGCCAGCGCCGAAGATCACATCCGCGCCTTCGCCGATGAACTGTTCGGCTGCATCCGCGCCGCGATCTGCTGCATCAAAGCTGTCGATGTACACGCCCAACAGGTTAATGTCGGGGTTGATGTACAACGCGCCTTGCTCAAAACCATTGCGGAATTTCACAACGGGCGGGATTTCGATGCCGTAAACGCCAGCAATCGTGCCGCTTTCGCTCACCAATGCCGCCATCGCGCCGACCAAGAACCCAGATTGATCTTCACGGGTCTGCATCCCAGTCAGGTTCGCAGGCGGTTCAGCGAAGAATTGATCGATCCCGATGAAGTACACATCCGGGTTCGCTTCCGCTGCCGCTAATGTTGCATCGGTTAGCAGGAAACCAATCGTCAGGATGACATCATAATCGCCTGCCAAGCAGGTGTTGATGTTTGGCTCGAAGTCCGCCGCGCTGTTGGATTCGATCACGGTGGCTTCAAAACCGAAGTCTTCCGACGCACGGGTCATCCCGTCAAACGCCAATTGGTTGAATGTGCCGTCGGTCACGCCGCCGCTGTCCGTCACCATACAAGCGGTGCTGATGCTCATCGCGCCAGCAGCCATTTCTTCGGTGGCTTCCATCGTCGCTTCTGTCATCGCCATCTCTTCAGTGGCTTCCATCGTTGCCATCTCTTCAGTGGCTTCCATCATCGGCATATCCGTTGCCGCCATCGCTACTTCAGTAGCGGATTCCATAGCTGCTTCTTCAGTCGCTTCCATGGTCGCTTCTTCGGTGGAGGCCATTTCTTCGGTGGCTTCCATCGGGGTTGACATCATCTCGGGAGGAAGCAGAACAGCGTCAATGGCATGGATCACACCATTTGAAGCGGTGACATCCGCCAGAACGACATTCGCCACACCATTCAGCATGACACCTTCATCGCTGACGGAAACGGTAATATCCGCCCCATTCAGCGTAGTGATGGTTTGCCCGTCTTCCAGGTCAGACGACAGGACTGCGCCTTCAGCAACGTGGTAGAGCAGAACACTAGTCAGAGTGTCGGTATCTGCTAAAAGGTCTTCTGCCGATACACCCAAGGCTTCAAATGCAGCTTCAAATGCAGCATCAGTCGGCGCAAAAACAGTGAACGGTCCTTCGCCAGCAAGGGTTTCCGTCAGGCCTGCTGCGTCCAGAGCAGCCGTCAAAATAGTGAAGTCGCTTGCAACCACTGTTTCGGCCACAGTAGCTTCTTCAGTCGCTTCCATTGCAACTTCTTCAGTTGCTTCCATTGCAACTTCTTCAGTTGCTTCCATTGCAACTTCTTCAGTTGCTTCATCAGTTGCAACAGCTTCGTCAGTTGCGGTTGCAGTGGCCGTAGCCGTTGCTTCATCGCCATCGCCACCGCCACAAGCTGCCAATACGAGTGCAGCTAAGAGCAGCAGAACCAGTAACAAACGTGGATTCCGTCTCATGAAACCTCCCTTAAAATGTGAAACTTGCCATTTGGCAAAAGATACAATGGTGAATATTACCACCGCCGTAATTTTATGCCAACTAATAAGATCATGAAAAGTACTCCAAAGCACTTGTGACAAATGACCAACAGACCTGTTGAAATATCACAAGCTAGGGAGAAGTTGTCATTTTAAAAAAATAAAGAGCGCTTGTGAGCGCCCTTTATTTGAGAGAAAATTTAGTCGGATTTTAGTTGATGTCACGCCGCTGGAAGCGCCAAACTGCCGCACCCACCAATGCTAAAGACACAGCAACCAGCAAAAGGATGTTTCCCCAAGCCAGTCCGTACTGCATAACTGCCGTCCCATCGTAGTACTTGAAGAACGATAGAGTACGCACAGTATTGGCAAATGATGTGCTGGCTGCCCGACCCAGCGTATCGATAAAGTAGCTGGCGACCACAAACACGGCAGCTAATCCGGTAGCAAAGGATTTACGACGTGTGATTGCGCCTGCAAAGACGGTGAAAACCAGCACCAACAGCGTACTCGGTATGATGTTAAAGGAAGACACGATCAGCTTCCACAAATCCACCTTTACCGCTGGCGTAATCACCACCCCTAAGCACAAACCTAGTCCTGCAATCATAATGGCACCACTCAGCATTAGGGCATAGGCCAACGTCTTTTCAGCGAGTAAGCGCCAGCGTGGGAGCGGCAGACTCAACAACATGTTCGTGATGCCTGCATCTTCATCATTTGCGGTGACGTTCAATCCACCGATAACGGCGTACACAGCAAAAATGACGACGATAAAGCTAAAATATTGCAAAGCAAGATAGCCTTCCGGTGTAGCGTTATACGCTGCATCCCCGCCGCCCAAGGCCTCAATCAGCCCAGGCATCGACTCATAAATTTCAGCGTATTGTTGGAGCGTATCGGCATCTGGCACGACGATCACTTGCAAAATACCCATCAAGCCCACACCAATGCCCCAATAGAGCATCCCGCGCCAATGACGGCGTAGTGTCTCGAAGAAAGTGACTCCGGTCATGATGCACGCTCCTTTGCATGTTCATATTGATTCTGATTGACTAGCGACCCTTTGCCAGAGTCTTCATAAAATGTCAGGAAAATTTCTTCCAGTGTTGGCTCTTTAACGCGCATATCGACCACATATTGATCGCCTATTGCCCGTAGCAGCGGATCAAAATCGCCAGCCATCCGCAGACTGATGCGATCTTGGTCAGTCGTGATGTCGCTGACACCATTCACAGTAGCCAGCCGTTCCATAACGCCAATTGGATTCCGAAACTGCATCGTCACCCAACGGAAATCGACATGAGTCAGTCTCTCAACGCTTTCAACGGCTTTAAGCTGTCCATTCCGCAAGATAGCAACCCGTCCGCAAATCGCCTGCACTTCGCTCAAAAGATGGGATGACAGGAACACCGTGCGACCTTCATCGCGGGCTTCCAGCATCAACTGGTTAAAAGTCTGCTGCATAAGCGGATCAAGTCCGCTGGTTGGCTCGTCAAGAATGAGCAAATCAGGCTTATGCATCAGCGACAACACCAGCCCCAATTTACGCTTATTACCCGTCGAGTAATCGCGCATCCGAAGCGATAAATCAAGTTGCAAGCGGCTCGCCAAATCACGTACATAGGGCATATTTACCCCACCATGCACCCGACCAAAGTAGCGTACAATATTCAGGCCGCGCTCACTGTTCCAGAGGTTAAGTTCACCCGGTAAAAAGCCAATACGTTTACGGATGTCTAAACTGCTGGCTTGAGCATCCATACCCAATACCTTTGCGCTGCCCAAAGTCGGGCGGATCAAATCCAGCAGCATACGGATCGTCGTGGTTTTACCCGCGCCATTTGGTCCTAAATAACCAAAAATTTCCCCTTCATACACGCTCAAACTGAGATTATCGAGCGCTTGTTTTGACTTTCGTCCCGTTGTGTAAGTTTTGCTGAGATGGTCTGTCTGGATAACGACTGTTTTATCAGCCATGATTTCCCCCTTTTCCTGTGTTGTTCGTGCTTTTCTCATAACCATTACTTGATCGAGAAAACGAGATTTTAAACTCGCCTTTTAACAAATTTAGCTTAGACTAAAAATATATTTAAGTAAAGAGACCAAATCTGGCATAAAACAAGCTACTTTTTATTCCGTCTTAGTGTCGTGTCCCCGGTTACGAACCTGCATCATAAGGTTATGGACGATCTTCTTGCCTGCCTCGCTATCTCCGCCGCCTTCTGGCGCAAGGGCACTTGTGAGCATTTTGGTCATAACTTCGATTACTGTCTCCAACGGCGGTGTAAATTCCGGCGGAATCACATCATCAATCATCAAGAATCCCTGGGAAAGCATCGCCAGTACATACGCGCCTGCCTCTGGTTCAATATCCTGCCGGATCACCCCAACTTTTTGCATTTCTCGAAGAAATTCAGTTCGAAAATGAAAGTTTTGTAGATGAAATCTCGGATCCATCTGGCGTAAAAAATCCCCAAAAACGCGTTTATCCCGCGCATAGACCGCCCGTATCAGTGGAAAGTCATTGATAATCACGAGCGCATGTCGATACATTCCCACAAATGTGCCGCCATCAGGATCACTATCCATGAGTGCCATCCATGCCTCACCGTAGCGCGCCACTTCGCGCATAATCAGCGCCTCAAATAGGGCTTCTCGGCTGGTGTAATGCAGATAAATCGCCCCTTTAGAAACACTCGCCTCTTTGGCAATATCGCTGACCGTCGTTTTGTCATAGCCATAATGGAGTATCAGCTTGAGGGCTGCGTCCAGAATGCGCTCTGCCCGTTCCTCCTTATTGGAAGTCTGTTGTCGCTCGGATGCTTCTCCCATATCTTCCTTTCATGACTATTTGACCAATTACGCACATAGGGTCAAATAGTATCATCAGACAATCACGTTGTCCCCCCCAGAAATTGGGGGGTACAATAAGGAGGATTTTCTCACTAAAGGTTCTGGATTTTCTTATGACGACACTCCCCCCAGTTCAACGATTTGAATCAAATAACGGCGCACGCATTTACCGAATCCCGATGCTGGTGTTCTCAAATGGATTTATTGGTTACAGCTATGTGGTGCTTAATGCGGGTACACCTGCGCTGGTTGATTGCGGCTCTGGTATAGGCGATAGCAACCGAGATTTACTCGATGGCTTCCGGGCAATCAAAGAGGATTTTGGCGAATCGCTGGAAGTTACCGATATTGACCGAATCATCGTGACACATGGGCATATCGATCATTTTGGTGGTGTGGCGTTTATGGTTGAGCAGACGGGCGGCGCTTATGTCGGCATTCATGAACTTGACCGCCGTGTATTGACGGCTTATGAGGAGCGCGTCATCGTTGCAACGAAAGACTTGCGCGTTTATCTGGAACGGGCGGGGGTGGGGACGGAAGAACGCCTAGATATGATGAATATGTACGGATTTGCGAAAAAACACGTCCGTTCCGTTGATGTTGATTTTAGCCTTGATGAGGATGTCCTGTTCGATGGGATGCAGTTTATTCACACACCCGGTCACTGCCCTGGTCAGGTATGCATCATCATCGGTAACGTCTTGTTATGCGCGGATCAAATCCTTTCGCGCACTACGCCGCATCAAGCACCGGAAAGCATCACCCATTACACCGGATTGGGGCATTATCGAGATTCGTTGCGAAAAGTCCTCAAAATTGATGGCATCGAATTGGCGATGGGCGGTCATGAAGACCCTATGCTTGATCTTTATGGGCGGGTTCGGGAGATTCAAATCAGCCATGAGCGCAAACTGACCCGCGTCCTAGACATCATCAAAAATGCCGAGCGTCCCTGCACCATTCATCAAATCACCCACATGATGTACCCCAATAAAGAAGGCTACGAAACGCTGCTTGCCTTAGAGGAAGCAGGCGCACACGTTGAATATCTTTACCAACATGGGCAGTTATCAGTGGCAAATCTGGACGAAATAGAGCGCGAAGATAACCCAGCGTTGCAATATTTGGCAGTTTAAAATTCGATTGTTATCATTTGTTTAAAAAAATTAGGAGGATAACTTTAACAAAATTTAATGTTTGAACCGTGCTTACTTAACGTATCAGATTTAAATTACATTCCGTCAGTTACAATTCATAAGGAGCAATAGCAAGAATGTTTAAGAGTAAATCCCTCTTTATAGTCGCGTTAGTTATGGTCTTTGCTGCACTGTCGGTCATTCCGGCGTTGGCACAAGATAAAATCGAAGTTCCCGTCTGGATTGCCTTCCAAGATGACAACCGTCTCGGTTGGACACAAGGTGTCGCCGCCGCTTTCAACGAAGCGAACCCCGACTACAATGTCACCGTGACTGGCTATGCCAATTACGAAGAACTATTCGCCGCCACCGCATTGGCTGCGGAACAAAATGCCCTGCCCGCTATCGTGCAATATTTTGAAGTCGCCACCCAAGTTGCTCGTGACAGCGGCTACTTCAAATCCATCGCCGAAGCCTTGGGTGATCGCACCGAAGTCTTGGGCGTTCCCGTCAACCTCGAAGACATCATCGGCGTGGTTTCTGCGTATTACACCCTCGATGGTCAATGGACATCCATGCCTTGGAACACCTCCTCGGCCATCATGTTCTCCAACATGAGCTATCTGACCGCCGCTGGCATCGACACCCCCCCCACCACTTGGAGCGAAGTTGCTGCCGCTTGCGAAGCCATTATGGCAGCCGAGGGCGCACCCGAATTCTGCTTCACATGGCCGAATCATGGTTGGTTCTTTGAGCAATGGCTGGCCCAACAAAATGGCCTGTATGCCAACAACGACAATGGTCGTGCAGAACGTGCTACCGAAGTCGCTTTCAACAGCCCCGAAGGTGTCGCCGTCCTGCAATGGCTGGACGACATGGCGGCGGCTGGCTATCTGTATTACAGCGGCGCACAAGGTGGCGATAGCTGGGCAACCGTTGACCAAGCCTTCCAATCCCAACAAGTTGCGATGGCCGTTTACAGCAGCTCCGACACCGGCGTATATACGCAAACTGGTGTTGATAACGGGTTTGACGTAACCGCCTCCTTCATGCCCTACAATGATGCAGTCGAATACACCGGCAACTTGCTCGGTGGCGCAAGCCTGTGGCTGACTGATGGCCTGACCCCCGAAGAAGAAGACGGCGCACTCGCCTTCCTGCTCACCATCAGCAACAGCGAAAATGCCGCCGTTTGGTCTTCGGAAATCACCGGCTTCATCGCCATTCGCCAGAGCGCGATTGATTTGCTGACCGAACAAGGCTTCTATGACGAAAATCCCAACTTCACAGTTGCCGCCGCTCAACTGGCGCAGAGTGAAATCACCCCCGCCACCAGCGGCGCGCTGCTGGGGCCATTCCCGGCGATCCGCGCCATCGTGACCCGCGCCATCGATACCGTCCTGTTATCGGACGAAGACCCGCAGGTCGTCCTCGATGCCGCCGCCGAAGAAGCCAATGCGTTGATCGAAGAATATAACCTGCTCAACGTCGAATAATCGACTGCGATAGGTAACAACACAAGATTTTCTGCTTAAGTCTGCGGAAATCGTGAAATAAAAATCTTTGTAGGGGCGCAGGCACCATGCTGCGCCCCTACCATTAACATTAATCACGCGAAATCCTACGATCCAGCTAAGGCAAACGCTTATGATTATTTCTCCTCTCCTCATCATTCTGGCGGCGGCGGGCATCGGCGCACTCTTGATGGCTTTCTCCTTCCGGCGCGGCGGACATATTTTACTCGGTGCAGGCATTGGCGCGGTTGGCGGCGCACTCGGCACACTGCTGTTTATGGTGCCGCTTAACTTTTGCACATTTGAAACAGAACGCAGCAATTATGATATTGCTTTCGGGCTGATTTTGATCGGCACTGGGATGCTTTTATCCCTCTATGCTTTGGGATGGGTCGCTCAACGTTGGATACATAGCGGGAATTTAGCGGCGATCTTCAGTTCCGGCACACAGCCCACACAAGGAACCTTTAAGAGTCGGCTGATGCCGCTCGTTTTGCTTGCACCAACTTTAATTATCTTATTGATGTTTTTATATTATCCGTCACTTGATACTGTCCGCCTTTCAAGCCTTTTGGCACGGCTTGACTCGCCGGGGCGCACCGCCTTTGTGTGTGTAGACAACTTTACGCGGTTGGTCGAACCTGGCTCCTCCAATAGAGATTTTATCAACAGCTTCGTAAACACCGTCGCTATGTCATTAGCCATTGTCATTATCGGCCTGTCGCTCTCACTATTTATTGCGACAATGGCGTATCTCCCCATTCGCGGGGCAGCCATTTACCGTACCTTACTCGTTTGGCCTTATGCCATCTCACCCGCGATTGCTGGCATCATCTTTCTGCTGATGTTCAACCCAACAGGCGGCATCATCAATCACTTCACCCGTGATTTGTTAGGGCTGAGTATCGGCTGGACGAATGACCCGGATGTCGCGCCTTGGACGATCATCATCGCCAGCATTTGGAAGTCGATGGGCTTTAATGTCTTGTTTTACATCGCTGGCTTACAAAATGTGCCGAAAGATTTGTTAGAAGCAGGCAGCATTGACGGTGCGAATGTGCTTAAACGTTTTTGGTATATTGTGATTCCGCTGCTCTCGCCGATTACGTTCTTCTTGATCGTCACCAATACAACCTATGCCTTTTTCGATACGTTTGGGACGATTGATTACCTCACGCCCGGCGGTGGGCCGCTGCAATCCACAACGACGATGATGTATCGCGTGTATCAAACCGGCATTCAAAACAGCGATCTAGGCAAGGCAGCCGCCCAAGCCATCGTCTTGTTCTTGATGGTCATCGCGCTTACTGTAATTCAATTTAGAAGCAGTGGTCGGCAAGTTACCTACGGAGCCTAAATCATGACTAGTATCTCGCAAGATCGCCCCAACACGCTCAATAGGGAAAACACCCTGCAACAGATCATGACAACTGTGCTGCCCAAGCGCTGGTACGCTCATCTCGTCTTGCTCATCGCCTGTTTTTTTATCGGATTTCCGCTGTTTTATGCCATTTTGGTCAGTACACAAAGCAATTCAGAGGTGTTCCGTTACCAATTCTCGCCGGGAAATTCGTTCTGGGAAAATTGGGATAGTGTGATCGAAGTTCGCCAGCTACAGAATTACATGGTCAACAGCGCAGTCATGGCCGTTGCCATCACGATTGGTAAAACCATCCTCTCACTTTTGGCGGGGCTGGCCTTCGTCTATTTTCGTTTTCCGGGCAAATGGCTGGTGTTTGGCTTCATTCTAATCACGCTGATGATGCCAACAGAGGTATTGATTATTGCGCTGTTCCGATTTGTGAATCAGCTAGGATGGGCGGATAGCTACACGGCCTTAATCGTCCCGTTCCTTGCCAGCGCCACTGGCACCTTTTTATTCCGTCAGCATTTCGCCAATATTCCTGCCGAACTTTCCGAAGCAGCGCAGCTTGACGGCGCGAATCCGCTGCAATTTCTGATGCGTGTTCTCGTCCCCATTAGCTGGAACACCATCGGGGCGCTGGCAGTTGTGCAGTTCATCTATGCTTGGAATATGTACCTGTGGCCTAGCATGATTATCACGTCGCAATCGCTGGATGTGGTTCAAGTGGGTATTGCCTCGGTGAGTGGGGGCGATACCAGCATTGAATATGGGCCGGTGATGCTCGCCGCTGTGATCGCCAGCATCCCGCCGCTGATTGTGTTTTTGGCTCTACAAAAACAATTTATGAGTGGTTTCGCTGTCAGCCGAGACAAATAAATCTTCCGGCATCCGAAACCGCCATAATTCAAACAAATTGCTGCCGAAACCCTTAAGTTCCGTAAGGAATGATTCGGTTTCCAGCGATTTTTCGCGCACGAGTGCCGATACAGATGGGTCAAAATAGACTTCCGCCGAAACCACAATATCGTTACCGGTGGAAAATCCTTCCAGCCGTGCCGCCAAATTGACCGTTGAGCCAAAATAATCGAGGCGGTCATTTAATGTGACGGCGATACAAGCGCCATAATGGATGCCGACCTTGAGCCGCAGCGGAAGATTACCATCCTCCCCGGCGGCGAGTTTTTTCTGCGCTTTGAGGATGGCACGAATGGCCGAGTCTGGACGCGGGAAAACAGCCATCACCGCGTCGCCAATCGTCTTCACAATCGCGCCACCCTCTTCGGCAATAGCACTTTTCAACACATCAAAATGATTCATCACTAGGCCGAAAGCGGGCGCATCGCCAATTTCACGATAGAGACTGGTTGAACCGCGCAAATCGGTGAACAGAATCGTCAAGCGACCAACGGAAATTTGCTCGCCCGGACGCAGCGCCTCACTTGAGAATAAATCGCGGAATAACTGCATCGTCGTCACTTCCGCCGCTGTGACGACCTGATCGCTCCACGCCAACCGTTCTAAAATGAAAAGTTGTTCTTCATCGGTTACATTTTTGAGCGTTAAGGTGGCGTTAGGCTTCATAATCGGCTCGACATTAGGCCAATCCTCAGATGTGGCGGTCAATGTCAGATGGTCTTCCCCATCTAAGCCCACACGCACATACTGTCCGCCGCGCAGCATCAAAGTCCGCACCCGATAGCGGCCTTTTTCTAAAATCGGCTGTAAGGTACCTTCTTCATGTGGCTGCATCAACTGCTGCATGGCAATATGCGGCGTGACCTGCGGCCCACCAGTACAAAAATCCCCGACGCTGAGTTCACGGATGGACGCATTCGGCTTGAAGGTCAATTCGACGGAACGCTCAAAATTCACGGTAAAGTCGATGTTGCAAGCATCGCAATGCACTTGCGGGGTGAGGCCGCTTAAGCTGGAACTGGATTGTTTTGCCCCTCGGCATAAGGGACAGAGCAAATCCCACTGTAAATCCAAAAGGCCGAGTCGGGTCGCTAATAAAAACACCGTTAACGCCTCACGCCGAGAGACACCCCACGTATCCGCCAAAAGATAAGGCCGCATTTTCGCTAATGTAATTTCATCACCTGTTTTAATGAGTTCGATCAGCCGATCTACCAATGCTGGCTTTACGTCCTCGTTCAGCAAGCGCTCCCGCAAATTCATCAAGCGTTCCTCGCCGCCGGGTGCGAATTCAACCGCTTCAGCAAGCGCTAAAGGCATCGCTTCGCCTTTAACGGCTCTTTGGTCATAATCTTGAAACACCTTCTCAAAAATCCGTCCGCTGTTCAGCTTAATTTGCAGCGGCACGGCAATCCGCCCAACGACATTTCTGGGTCGAATCCAGACATTATGGGAAAGCAGCGTCCCGCCCGGAATAGACTTCATTTCCGTCAAGATGCGCGACTGAGCGACTAAACCTTTGGTGTAATGCCGTACCGCGCTAAAATAATAGGGTCGCACCCATTCGTAGGGTTCTTCTTCCCATTCAAACGGCATCCCAAACGCATAAATCCGCAGCAACCGTCGGGCATTCACGGTTGGCGTGTCGCTCGTGCGCTTTTCTAGTACACCTGCGCCTGTATCATGATTAAAACGATTGGTATCCGACACAAAAGGCCAGAGTTCTTCGGGGGTTGATTTAAGCTGCCATTCCCAGTGAAAGTGCAGTTCGGGATATGCCATGATATTTGTGTTCCGATAATGTGGTCTATGATCTATACTATTTTACGTCAGTGTCGACTTGTGAGATTGTGTGATATTTGAAAATATAGATTGAATATCGTTTGTATTGCGTTTAGGTGCCTGCCAATGAGCCAAATTCCCGAATTAAATAACGCGATTCGCCTAGCTGCCCATCTGATTAAAAATAGTCAGCACATTGTCGTATTGACGGGGGCGGGGGTCAGTAAAGAATCGGGCGTACCGACCTTTCGGGATACGATGGATGGGCTGTGGGCAAAATATGACCCGCAGCAGTTAGCAACCCCGCAAGCCTTTCAAGCAAATCCTAAACTTGTGTGGGACTGGTACGAATTCCGGCGTGAGATCGTCCGAAAATCTCAACCCAACCCCGGCCACTTTGCCTTAGCTGAACTAGAAAAGCGCTTTCCGTCATTAGAGGTCATCACACAAAATGTGGATGACCTGCACGAGCAAGCAGGCAGCAAAAACGTCATTCACCTACATGGCAGCATCGCGCAAAGCAAATGTTTTTATAATTGCCAAGGCAACCCCACCCTAATTGATGTCTCGCGGATTGACTGGGATAAAACCAGCGGCCCGCCGCCCTGCCCACACTGTGGGCGTTGGGTGCGCCCGAATGTGGTCTGGTTCGGGGAAATCCTGCCGAAAGCACAGCTTGAAGCAGCATCGCAAGCCAGTTCGACCTGCGATGTCATGATCGTCGTCGGGACATCAGGACTAGTATCTCCTGCCGCCCAACTCCCCGACATCGCAAAACATGCGCGTGCGACGATCATCGAAGTGAATCCCGACATCACCCCGATTACGCGCCTCGCCGATATTAAATTGGAAGGGGCTTCGGGGGTCATGCTGCCACAAGTGTTAGAAGTCTTGAGCAATGAGCGATGAGCCAAAAGTGAAAATTCAAAATCAAATGTTACCGCGATTTTTAGGGATTCTCCTGCTCCTACTGGCCTTCACGCCGCTGACCGCCGCCCAAGAGACGACCCCTGAGCCGATAGATACTCTAAATCATCCTTGGACGGTCTTTTTGCGCCGCAGCATCGACGAAACCGGACTCGACCAGTTGATCTTCGTCGATGGGCTGACAGGCGCACAGGTCGAAGTTGAAGCCTACGGAGAGCGTTATACAGCAGCGGGTCAGGCGATACTCTATTATGACACCTCCAGCCGTCAAGTCATGCTCGCCACGCCAGACGGCGAGGTGCGCCCCCATCCGTTTATCCTCCCTACCCAAGAAACGCGCCGGATTGATTGGCTAGTTTCTGATGATGAAAGTCGTATCGCTTGGACACTGACAAACAGCGATGCTTCCGGTCAGCTTGTGACGATCACAACAATAGCCAACAGCGACGGTACGAATCAGCAGCAAGCACTCGTTGATGGCCCCCGAAATGATGGCTTACGCGCCTTGCCGTTGGCGTTCAGCACAGATTTAACCGCGCTTTACATGGATTTGCACCCGGATGGTCTCAGCAATTTTATGCCGATTGAGCAGTATGCTGGCGTGTTCGCGCTTAATCTTACAACGGGCGATGTCACGCCGCTTCCGGGCGAAGAACAGCTTGGCTGTTTATGCGGCGCGGGAGTGGGGGCAGGTTTATTTTTGCGGATGAGTTTATCCGCAGATCAGACTGGCTTTGATCTGCGCGTTTATGATTTGGGCGCGGATGTCAATCAAGTGATTCCTGCCCCACGCCTGCGAAATTACACGCTGGCGGGTGATATGCTCATCACGGATGATGGCACACGCGCTGTTTATGCGCTGGCACAGATCGCCAATTTTGGCTCACCGCAGCAGACGACAAGGACGGTCTTTATCTTTGTGGATTTGCAAGCGATGACCCAAGAAACGCTGACCGAACCCATCACAACTTTTGTGCATCCTGTCGCCTGGACGGAAGATAACTCCACCATCATCTTCACCAGTCCCATCCGTGATGGCACCTGGAAAATTAATCTGACGGATCGCCGCCTAGAGCGAATCGCCGAGGCCACCTACATTGGAACGTTACAACCGCTTAATAATTAATGCTTTAGCTTGCCACGTTCTTTAACCGGACTTAGAATTGAATAATGACTAAACCAATACCTGTACAATCCATTCCTGATTTTGAGCGCCGTCGTGCCAAATATACGCCGGTGCTTGATATACTGAGCGAAGTTTACGGCCCTATCATCTGGCACTATACGCAAGACGCGATGGATGAACTGGTAAGCTGCATCTTGAGCCAGAACACCAATGACGTTAACCGTGACCGGGCATTTTTCGCGCTCAAAAAACATTTTTCCGATTGGGAAGAAGTCGTCAACACGCCGACAGAAGAATTAATCGACGTGCTGCGTCCGGCGGGGTTGGCAAACCAAAAAGCACCACGCATTCAAAAAGTTTTAGAATTTATTAGAGATCAACGCGGCGAATTTAATATCGACTTCCTGAAGGAGATGCCGCTGGAAGAAGCCCGCACTTGGCTGGTGAATCTTGACGGTGTTGGCCCCAAAACGGCGGCGATTGTCTTGTGCTTCGCCTTTAATTTACCCGCTTTTCCAGTGGATACGCATATTCACCGCGTCGGGATGCGGGTGGGCTTTTTACCCGATAGAATCACGGCGGATAAAGCGCATCCCGTCATGGAATCCATCGTGCCGCCAGAAGATTATTATGCCTTCCATATTTACCTGATCCGTCATGGGCGCGATACCTGCCATGCGCGGAAACCCGCCTGTGAGCGCTGTCCGCTGACGGCCTATTGTGATTATTACGCAACCGTTCATCAAAGCGATAAAGTTGAACTTACATGAGCAGTGATAAAAGTACGCCCGTTACCGAGTTTGAAATCGCCAATATGCGGAACAACCTCAATCTACTCCGCAGCCAAGTGAAGGCGGGGCGGCTTGACGCAGCATTTTTAGGCAAACAAATCGACAAACTCCACGAACTGTTAGAGCGCGTCGGCGCAGGCCAAAAGCAGCAAACCAATGCCGGACGGTTCGAGGCGCTTTACAATGTCAGTCGATTGATGGGTTCCTCACTCGATCTGCAAACGGTGCTGGATCAAGTCATGGATTCGATCATCCAACTCACAGGCGCTGAACGCGGTTTCCTGATGCTGCGTGATGACGACGGCGGATTAGAAGTCAAAGCAGCGCGTAACCTCGACCAACAAACCCTCACCAGCGACAATTTTAAATTCAGCCGGACAGTCACGAATCAGGTGCTGGATACTGGCCTTCCCTTACTCACAACCAATGCCGCGGAAGACCCGCGCTTCGCCGGACAAGCCAGCATCGTCGCACAGTCACTCCGCAGTATCATGGCAACTCCCTTGCGGGCGCGTGGCAACGTCATCGGCGTGGTTTATGTAGATAGCCGTGCCATGTCTGCCTTATTTCGTCAGGAAGATTTAGAAGCGCTCGATGCGTTTTCCGGGCAAGCGGCTGTCGCGCTCGATAACGCCATCCTCTTTAACGCCACAGACCGCGAACTTGCCCTGCGTGTGGATGAATTGCAGCAGCTTCGGCGTATCGATCTGCTCATGAATGAGACGTTGGACGCAGATAAAGCCACTTTCTTTACGCTGGAATGGGCGTGTCGTGTTTCCAGCGCGACGAGTGGGCATCTCGGCTTAATCGAAGGCGACCCCCCGCACGTTCACGCCGTACATCATTACGGAATCGCGGAAAACGATGCGAGTCCAGCCTATCTCGATAATGTGTATCCGCAGGTGTGGGATGTCATCAAAAGTGGGAAACCAATCACTTTTGATGCTGGACGCTTCGGCATCGAAACCATCTTGATTATGCCCATCCGCCGCGAACAAGAAGTGATTGGCGCGGTGGTCTTAAAGCACAACGATGCCCATGCCTTCACCGAGGAGCAGCAAGATCGCGTTGCACGGGTGATTGCCCGTGCCGCCGTCGCCATCGAAAATGCGCGGCTGTATGCGGCGGTCAAATCCGCCGATAAAGCCAAAAGCGAATTCGTCGGCATTGTCGCCCATGACTTAAAAGCGCCCATGAATGGCATCGGTGGTTATGCGGAATTGATGATGATGCAAGGCGGCTTGACGGAGCGTCAAATCGACTACCTGACCAAGATCAAAGATACCGTCAAGCGCATGGAAATCTTGGTTTCCGACCTTGCCGACATCAGCCGCATCGAAAGCGGCCACTTTTTTATGGAAGAAACACTCGTCCCTGTTGAAAGCGTTATTCAGGCCGTAAAAGACGGCACCCTGCCACAAATCCAAGCCCGTAATCACCAATTTATCGAAGAAGTGGAAACCCAAATGCCGAATATGCAAGTCGATTATTATCGCTTGCTGCAAGTCCTGACGAACCTCGTCACCAACGCCTATAAATACACACCTGACGGCGGCACCATCACCTTACGCGCAAAGCGGACGGATGATCGCATCCAATTTAGTGTCTCGGATACAGGCATTGGCTTAAACGAAAAAGCGAAAGCCATGCTCGGCACAAAATTCTGGCGGGCGGACGATAAATACACCCGTTCTCAGCCCGGCACAGGGCTTGGATTCTCGATTACGCGCAATTTGGTTGAGCAAATGGGCAGTTTCATCGAAATCGAAAGTGAACCGGGCAAAGGCAGTGTCTTCACTTTTAGCGTCGCGTTGAGCGGAGATGAATAAGCGAGATGCACGTTTTTCTTTCACCTCATTTGGATGATGCTATATTAAGCTGCGGCGGGACGATTCATCAGTTAACGCAGCGTGGCGAGTCAGTCACGATCTTAACATTGATGGCAGGTGACCCACCCAACCCCCTACCAGATACGCCTATCGTGCGCGATTTACATCAGCGTTGGGCAATTGGGGAAAGTCCGGTTACGACACGGAGGCAGGAAGATAGTGCGTCGGCGGCGATAGTGGGTGCAACCGCACAGCACCGCGAATATGCCGACAGCGTTTATCGGACACATCTGGCACTGCCGCTTTATCCTAGCGAGCAGTCAATCTTTGGCGAGATTCATCCTAATGACACAACCAGCAAATATTTATCGATTGAGTCGACCTTGTTTCGCTTTGTGTTTTTAGGGGTAAAGGTACTCTATGCGCCGCTTGGCGTAGGCCATCATGTCGATCATCAAATTGTGCGCGATTGGGCATTAGAAATTCGGCAGCATAATCCTACGCTTGAGGTCAAATTTTATGAGGAATATCCTTATACGCGTAACAATGAGGCCATCCAAAACGCCTTAGATTTGATGAAGCCACGCCTAAAACTTAAGCCAGAAACGCAAACGCTGTCCGCAAGCGATATGAATGCCAAAATCGAGGCCATCGCTTGTTATAAATCTCAAATTAGCACCTTCTGGAAAAGCGAAGAGGCTATGCGCCGTGATGTAGAAAACGCCTTTTGCATCGGTAGCGGTGTTTATGCCGAGCGCTATTGGCACACCAACAATTAAAGGGAAAACGATGACTTCTCCAGCGCTGCAAGAAGCCCAAAACCAGCTTAACGCCTTAATCGAGGCGGCACGTAAGGGTGCGATTATCCCAGTGCGTTTGACCGGACAGTTAGAAGAAGTCGGCACTTTGCTCACGAAGGCCGAAGAAGAACAAAAAGCTGCTGAAAATACGCAGAAACCACCCGCTGATGTTGAAACAGTGATGCACGATAATACCGAGTTTCTTAAAATAGCCGTCCATGAACTGCGTACTCCGATGACGAGCATTCGCGGCTATTCGGATATGCTCAGCAATCCGGGCATGGCAGGCGTGTTGAGCGATATGCAAAACCAGCTTTTGCAGGTTATTCGCACCAATAGTAAACGCATGGAAAGCTTACTCTCTGACATGAGTTACATCAACAAAATCAGAGGGGATGCCCTGCGTCCAAATGCTAAAATGGATATGTTTAAGAACATCGCCCTCATGGCAGAAAAACAAACGCGCCCCATCGTGGAAGAACTGAACCGTCAGCTTGAATTTGATATTCCGCAAGGGCTGCCGCTCATGATGACGGACGGCGAACTGCTCTCCTTGGCGCTGACCAAACTCATCGAAAACGGCTTGCGTTATTCGCCCGAAGGCGACGGCAAGGTGACAGTCAAAGGCACTGCCGACGGCAATAATCTGGTTGTGACCGTCTCCGATAACGGCGTTGGCATGACACCTGAAGAAATCGCGCAGTTAGGCACTTTGTATTTCCGTTCCGATCATGACGCGATCCGCGCTTACAAGGGCAGCGGATTGGGCATTCCGATTGTCTATGGAGTCGTCAAAATTCTTGGCGGGGAAATCACTGTCACTAGCCTACCGGATCAAGGCACGGTCTTTACATTGCAATTTCAGGGGATGACTTAGGCGTGATGTCCAACTTTGTTTATGCGTTTTTTACTTTACATGCCGGAATTTTCATGATAAAGTCACGCTGCATATCACAATATTAGAAATAATCAGCGCCATTTATTTTTAAATATACCGGAAACGGACACAGCAAACATGCTGTGTCTTTTGTGATTTTTGTCATTAGAAAGGTCGAAACAGATGGTTAACAATCAATCACAGCTTTTAACGCAAGAGGGCTTAGAGGCGCTCGAAAAGCGTTTAAAGAACCTCATTGAGGTGCGCCGTCCACAGGTGGCGGAACGTTTACGCCAATCAATGGAAGAAGGCGGCGAACTAAGTGAGAATGCGGAATATGAAGACGCAAAAAATGAGCAGGCTTTCGTTGAAGGCGAAATCGCCCGCTTAGAGTCGATTGTCAGCACCGCGCAAATTGTGGAAGTCGTCGAACACAAAGGGGTCGTCGTCTTTGGGACGCACGTCACCGTCGTCGAACAAGGGACGAAAGAACAAGAAATTTATCATCTCGTCGGCTCGGCAGAGTCTAACCCGCGTGAGGGCAAAGTCTCGATTGAAAGCCCGCTCGGTAAAGCACTGATGGGCGCGAAAGTCGGAGAAAAAGTGACGGTTAAAGCCCCCGATGGCGAAATCGTCTTCAAAATCACCTCAATCGACTAATGTTCAGTAACTGCAGGGGCGAGGCACGCTTCGCCCCTACCAAGAGGCCATCGGATTTGCGATTATCTATCTGATCTTATCTCTCTACCCTTTTAACAAGAAACCCTGAAAATAAAACATGATGACGACCTGGCAACCGAACAAACTGGAACTGGATCGCCTAGAAAAAGCCCGCCAATTGCAAGAGGCCGGTGTTCAGCTTTATCCCCGTCACGCCGAGCGCACCCATACCGCCGTGCAAGCCATCACAGACTATCAAACCCGCGAAGCCGAAAATCCCGAAGCTGCAAATGCCCTCGAAGTGATTGTCTGCGGCAGAATCCGCCGCGCCAACATCAAGGGCAAAGTCTCTTTTATGCACATTGAGGACGAAAGCGGACGGATTCAACTGTTTCTGCGCGTCAACGATATGGATGAAGCCGTCTATAATCTCGTCAAAGAAAAGCTGATCGAGATGGATGATTTCGTCCAAGCCAGCGGCACACTGATGCGGACGCAGGCAGGTGAAATCAGTGTGCGTGTTACCCAATTAACCTTACTCAGCAAATCCTTAAGTCCGCTGCCCGTCATCAAACAGCAGGTGATGGAAGACGGCAGCATCAAAGAATATGGCGAATTTACCGATGTCGAGCAGCGCTATCGTCAGCGCTATGCCGATTTAGCCGTAAATCATGACGTGCGTGAAGTCTTTCGCAAACGCGCCCGTATGATTAGCGCCATCCGCCGTTTTCTTGATGGCGAGGGCTTTTTAGAGGTAGAAACACCCATCCTCCAGCCGATCTATGGCGGCGCGGCGGCGCGGCCTTTCGTCACGCATCACAATCAGCTTGACCAAGACCTCTATCTCCGTATCAGCTTTGAACTTTACCTCAAGCGGCTGCTGGTCGGCGGGTATGATGCCGTTTATGAGATCGGGCGCGATTTCCGCAACGAAGGCGTGAGTTTTAAACACAATCCTGAATTTACACAGATGGAATTTTATAAAGCCTACATCGACTACAACGAAGTGATGCGTCTGACCGAGCGGATGGTTTCGTTCGCGGCGGAATATGTGAACGGCACAACGAAAGTTGTATTTCAAGATAAAGAGGTCGAATTCGCCGCGCCCTGGCCTCGGATCACACTGCGAAACGCCATAAAGCAGTTTGCCGAAATTGATTATATGGATTATCAGGATGCCGACTCGCTGGCGACGGCAATTCGGGCTAGTGGCGATTCGGTTAAACCGGGGCAAACATGGGGTAAGTTGGTCGATCATCTGCTCAGTAAATATGTCGAGCCGAATCTGATCCAACCGACCTTCATCACCGATTACCCGCGTGATATTTCGCCCTTCGCCAAGCGTGTCGATGACGATGATTTTCATGTCGAGCGCTTTGAGTTTTTCATTGCAGGGATAGAAATAGGCAACGCCTTTACCGAACTGAACGACCCGATTGACCAGGAGCAGCGCTTTCTCGATATGCAGCGCCTGTATGCCGAGACCGACGACGAGGCCGCGCCGTTGGACATCGATTATCTGCGGGCGATGCGCTATGGAATGCCGCCTAACGGAGGCTTCGGCATGGGGATTGATCGGCTGGCGATGCTCCTAACGAATCAGCGTTCCATTCGTGACGTGCTGTTGTTTCCGCATCTACGGGATGAGAAATAATCGACTCAAGCAACCTATCGCATTAAATTTAATCCGATTTATAAAAGATCAACATCAACCACAAAGGCATGAAGTTCACAAAGGAAGACCAATAATGTATTTTTCTTTGTGTCCTTTGTGTCTTTGCGGTTCAAAATGGTTTTGACGACCAGTACGGTTCTGAAACGATGATCCCTGAACCGCATTTTTACCAGACATAGCGCCAACGCAAAAATTGGTTAGAATAGGAGGGGTCATTAAGATTTCTCTTATTTTTTGGCTAATCGCGGGGTTGGAGCATGGCAGCGGAAATCAAATTCGACTTGCGGACCGTACTCGACGGATTGGGTCAGGGGGTGATGGTCTTTGGCAAGGATGGGCGGCTGGTGATGGAAAATCTTGCGGCGCGTACCTTTCTGGGGACTGATCTGAACCTGATACGCGCTAAAGGCTGGGATGCAGCTTCCACCCTATTTAATACCAAACAGACCAATCCTGATGAGACGATTGAGGCCATCCGCGATAAAACGCTGCAATCCTCCCGTCCTATGCGCTTTCATATTTTTCGCTCTGGCGAATATATCCCCTGTTGGGCGGCGGCAGTGCTGACGGAAAGTGGCGAAGTCTGTACTATGATTACAATCGATACGATGGATTGGTCGGCGATGACGAATCTGATGGATCGCTTCCGCGACGAAATGCAGGAAGCCATCGACTCCACACAGGGGCATGTTGACCTGATCGGACAGACCATCAAACATGCCAAGCCCGATATGGGGGTTGAACTGCTCGGTAGGCGCGTCGGCGGCTTCACCCGCTTGATTTCTGTCCACATGCACCGCGTCGGACGACTGATGCACATGCTGGAACGGCTGGAAAATATTCGCACGGGCAAAATGCGCGATATTGTGCAGGAGCGCCGCCGCAAAATCACGTTGGTGAGTTATTTTGAAGATTTCGCTGAGCAGCTTGATGAAATCATGCTGGTCGATCCTGAAACCGAAGCGCAAGATCACCGCTCTCGCTTGAGCGTTGATGTTCCCAAAGACTTGGCGGTGGCGGCTTCATCCGTCTATCTGACGCGAATCTTGCATGACCTTTTACGGAATGCTATCATGTACAGCATGAAGGCCACGCCAGTCAAAATCGTCGCCCGTGCCAAAGGGCAAAATGTGCAGATTGACATGATCGACGAAGGCTACGGCATCCGCGAGAAAGAACATGAGCGCGTGTTTGATGCGTTCCAACGGGCGCGTCAGCCGCAAATCGTTGCGGAATTTGGCTACGGTTTAAGCCTGTATCTTTGTAAAAATGAGGTCGAAGCGATGAACGGGCGGATGTGGTTCCAGAGCGAAGAAGGCGTAGGCACAACGTTCAGCTTCATGCTGCCCCTGTGGCGCGAAGAAGCGCCCAAGCCGGAAGCACAGCCCTCTAATGTGTCTTCTTCTGATAGCGCAACCGTGTAATTAAGCCAGACCGCCACCTTGAGGCCAGTCGAACCAACGCCTCGTCCTGAACGATTAGGGCGGGCGTTTTTTATTGTGGAGAAAAACCTGACATGCCAAATTTGGAATTTATGACCCGTGAGGTCTTTGATGCGCTGATTTTTGCCGTCATATTAATCGGGCTGGCGCTTGCGGCGGTACGGCTGTATCGCGATTTTACCCGCCCTTTGCCGCCGATGCAGCCCCCTACGCGGGGCGAAAAACCAGCGTGGTCAGATGAAGATACCCAGCAAAATGCGGCTGAAAGTAACGAGTCATGAGTAATGAAGTAGGTTTAGGAAATAAAACAACGAAGATTGAACCACAGAGGCCACAAAGATCACAGAGATTTTAGTTCAAATTCTTGGTGGTTTAATGGCTTCAAATCACTTTCGCAAGCCTATTTTGAGTATTTCAAAAATACGAAAACACATCTTACTCATTACTCAGCACTCATAGCTCATCACTACAGGAGAAAACGATGCTCGACATCACCCTAATCCGTGAAAACCCGGATTTCGTCAAAGAAGGCTTTACCAAACTCAATGATCCTGATGCGCGTGACCGTGTGGACGTGATCCTTGATTTAGATCAAAAACGGCGTACGTTACTCATCGAATCCGAGACGATTCAGGCTAATCGAAACAAGCTGAACAAAAATATCGGGCGACTGCACGGCAGCAAAACGCTCGATGATGCGGGTAAAGCATCATTAGCGCTCGGCGCAGCGCAAGCCATCACCGCCGGAAATTATGATGCTGCCGCCCAATTGATGGAAGCGACTGCGCCCGTCGCTGTGGCAGAAACGGCTGAAATCAACGGCGCGATGGATCAGTTGATGGATGCCCTCCGCGCAATGGGGGATCGCGTCAACGAACTCAACGACCAGATTCGCCAAGTGGACGCAGAGTTAGAAACGAATATGCTCTGGCTGCCCAATCTGCCGCATGAAAGTGTTCCAGTTGCCGAAAGCGACGAATTTAATAAGCCCTGGCCTGAGCAAGGGACAAAGCGCACCTTTGATTTTACGCCCAAGCCGCATTGGGATTTGGGGCCGGAACTCGGCATCATTGACTTCGAGCGTGGAGTACGCATCGCCGGATCACGCGGGTATGTCTTGCGTGGCTGGGGTGCGCGGTTACAGCGGGCGCTCGAACAATTCTTCCTCGATAAAGCGCGGGAAAAAGGCTTTGAGGAGCTTTACGTCCCTTTCTTCGTCAAAGAACCGATGATGTACGGCGCGGGACAGTTCCCCAAATTCCGCGATGTCGTCTATACCGACGCGGACGCAGATATTTATATGCTGCCGACGGCGGAAGTCGCCATCACCAACATGCACCGCGACGAAATTCTGGATGAGGCCGATCTGCCGCTGTATTATGTGGCGAATACCCCCTGCTTCCGCCGCGAGAAAACCAGCGCCGGACGCGATGTGCGCGGTATCAAGCGGGTGCATCAGTTCCAAAAAGTGGAGATGTATAAATTTACCTCGCCCGAAACCAGCTACGATGAACTGGAGTCACTGGTCGAAGCAGCTTGTGACATCTGCAAAGCGCTGGATTTGAATTATCGGCGGCTGGAAATTGTAACGGGCGATCTCGGCTTTAGCGCCACCAAGAAATATGATGTGGAAGTTTGGTCGCCGGGATGCGCCGAATGGCTGGAAGTTAGCTCATGCAGCAATACTGAATCGTTTCAGGCACGGCGGGCGAACATCAAATATCGTCCGGCGGAAGGCAAAAAAGCCCAGTTTGTCCATACGCTTAACGGCAGCGGCTTGGCGACCCCGCGCATCCTGATTGCGATTCTAGAAAATTATCAGCAGGCCGACGGCAGCGTGATTATTCCCGAAGCGCTCCGCCCCTATCTTGGCGGCGCGGACGTTATCACGAAATAGTACAAAAATGAACCACCAAGACACAGAGGACACCAAGAGAATCTCTTATAAAATAATCTTGGCATTCTTGGTGACTTGGTGGTTAGAAATTTAAAATAATTTCGGTTGCTCTGGCGCATCTGATTTTTTCTTTTTTTTGAGCGACGACGGTTGACGGAGATCGTACTGTTCTGCCCATTCTGCATCTGGCCCATCCCAGCCGACGACTTCAAAATTGACTCGCGCTTTTATGTCAAAAATCACGCCTTCCCCTTCCAGCAGTTGACGCTGACGCATCCCCGTTGGTTCGGGCAGACTGATCTCACGCTTGCTGTTGATAACACGCTGCCAGGGCACATCTTCCGGGCAAATATTCATCGCCGCGCCCACCCATTGTGCGCCATAACGGTCAAAATCCGCTGGATCGATGCCCGTCAGCAGCGGAATCATCGAGGCGATCTGTCCGTAAGTGGTGACTTTGCCGGACGGGACTTGTCTGGCGATTTCCCAAACAATTTCAGCAAATTCGGTACTAGGTATATTGTTCATTTAATTAACCCAATTAATTGACATAAAAGAACAAATAAGCTAAAGTATATAATGATAACAATTTTATAGGATATTTATATGGCAAAATTTAGTATTCGTTTTGCAGTCGGCTCCAAAAATGATTTAAGATCGTCTACATGGATTATATTCGGTAGTGATGGAAAAAGTGATATTTATCTTTCGCCTATTTTAATTACTAATGATATTAAAGTTAGCTTGCATGAGTCTGGTCAATATCATTTAGGGTTTCAACATACATCACCTTTTTTCCTCAAAAACAAAAGCCAACTCTTTTATCGCTATAGAAATACTTGGTCAAGACCCAAGGAACTAATACAAGGAATGACATTAGCCTTTCGCATCTTTATTGCTACGTCTGAGCTAGATTTTTTAACCTCAGATACTTCCAAATCAATAAATTGGACATCCGCAGCTCCCATAAATAATGCCATTGAATATCTCATTATCCTTACATCATTTGGATTGCCTGTAACGGGTTGGCCTGGGAAAAATACAGGAACATCATTAGTAAAACAAATCAATTTACCAAATGAAAAATTATGGCTTGTTTCGCGTGAGCAATTTGTACCTCCCAAAGTTACACAAATGATGGACAATATAAAAACTCAAATTATAGAACAACCTCACCTCGTAAATGACACCGATAGGGTGCGTTGTTTGGGTTTAAGCACGGAGCCAGATGGTTCGAAGACATTTTACGAGATAAAATGCTCCAATGTTTAATAATTTAAGATTAGCTATTGAATAACCAATTCCCAATAGCCTCGATCAATTCTGCTGGCGAGGGCGCATAATTCCCCACACGCCGCACGACCAATCCACTGGCGACATTCGCCAAAACCGCCGCCTCTTGATAAGCGATTCCGGCGGCAACAGCCAGCGTCAAGACGGCAATCGTCGTGTCCCCCGCGCCGACGGTATCATACACATCCGATACGGCTGGCGCAGGCACATGCGCGGTTTGACCGTCAGCGGTTGCAAACGTGATTCCGTCGCCGCCCCGCGTGATGAACATCCCGCCTGTAAGCGCAAGCTGCTGGCAAAGGTCGAGCGCCGCCGCTGCGAAATCCGCGTCTGTCATTAACGAGCGCCGCAGATAAGCGCTTGCTTCGTCTGCGTTGCACTTAACGAGGCTAAATCGTGCGTATTTTTCCAATTCGCCCTGCGCGTCGGCGCTTAAAATCAAGCCCGATTCTTGCGCTTTTATATGGATTGCCGCGATCAACTCAGGCGTGAGCAAGCCAATATGATAATCGGAGAGCAGAATCGCATCACATGACTTCATGGCTTGCGTGATATTCGCCAAAATCTGGGTCGAGACGGCAAGAGGGATCGGCTCACGCGAAAGTGTATCCAAGCGGGCGACCTGTTGCGGAAAGCGCAAGCCCATCTGTGCCATAATGCGGGTTTTTACAGTGGTCGGGCGGGAAGGATCAAGGACAACACCAGAAGAATCAATCCCCGCCGCTTGCAGCGCATCGCAAAGCTGTCTACCCGCTTCATCCCTACCTACCATGCCAATTTGAATTGCTGTGCTGCCGAGCGCTGCGATATTCGCAGAAGGATTCGCTGCGCCGCCGGGGATATGCCGCCGCATTTCAAATTCCAGCACTGGAACAGGCGCTTCTCGGCTCATGCGCGTGGCACGCCCAAACAGATATTCATCAAGGATGACATCACCAACAACAAGAATTTTTCGTTTAGCGAGTTGAGGAATCAGCGCAGTAAGCATTCAGCAGGCAGCTTTCAGCATTGAGCAGTTAATTGAGGCATTATAACAGAAGGTCATTTGTAGGGAGGAGGTGTGGCTCGTCCGATTTCAGGCTGCCCTTTGTGATCTTTGCGCCTTTGCGGTTGGTATTGCTCTTTCTTCGCGTTATTAAGTGAATTTAATATGTTTGTCGTTCCGCTTATTTTCACGCTTAGAGGGGCGTATCGCTGCGCCCCTCATAAGAAAATTTAACGCTGTTTGGGGGTGAAGAAATCATCCTGCAAGGTGATGCCCATATTTTGCAACCGCTCATTGAAGCGAGGCACAACTCCCGTCGCGTCGAAGTGACCGGTGATTTTGCCGCCTTCAACCCCAGTCTGTACGAACTCGAAAATATCCTGCATCTTGATAATGCCGCCTTCTATACCCGTCACTTCGGTGATGGAGAGCATCCGGCGGTTGCCATCACGCAGCCGCTGTTGGCAAAGAATCACGTCAATGGCGGCGGCAATATGTTCGCGCACACCCAAAATCGGTAATGAGGGATTGCCCTCCGTCATCATGATTTCCAGCCGCGCCAGCGCATCACGGGTTGATGTGGCGTGCATGTTAAAGAGGGTACCATCAAAACCGCCGTTCATGGCGACCATCAAAGGCGCGACTTCACCACCCAGCACTTCGCCCACGATAATCCGATCAGGCCGCATCTTGACGGCGCTTTCTACTAACTGTTTGAAGGAAATTTCCCCTTGACCTTTGACATTCGGTGGGCGACTTTCCAACGCGACCACATGTTTTTGGCGCAGCACCAATTCAGCGCTGTGTTCGACGGTGACAATCCGCTCTTCGTTGGAGACCATGCCCGCCACGATATTTTGTACCGTTGTTTTGCCGGATGCGGTGCCGCCTACGATCAAAATATTTAAGTGGGCTTTAACACACGCCTCGATCAATGTCACCATATCTTCCGACCATGCGCCAAAGCCGATCAGATCACCAGTCGCCATGGGTCTGCGGCTAAATTTACGAATGGTCATTGACGGCCCCGCCAGCGCAATCGGGCGACCCACGACATGCACCCGTGAGCCGTCCGGCAGCCGCAAATCCAGAATCGGATAGGATTCATTGAGTTCGCGCCCCATCGGTTCGCTAATGCGCTGGATAATTTCCAACAGATGCGCTTCATCGCGGAAGGAATCTTGCACCTCAATCAGCTTGCCGCGTTTTTCGATATAAATATGCTCATACCCGTTCACCATAATTTCTGTGACTTCGGGATCGGTCAAAAGCGATTGCAACGGTCCCCAATCGGTATTAAGAAACATTTGGTTGATTTGCTGCTCGTTCATGTTAGTGTCTCCAGAGGTTATTTGATTACGATTAATTCATCTTCACATAAAGCGCTTACTGCTTAAACGGGTCTATGACGGGTTTTAACCTGCTCATTTAACTGGGTTTTTGGATCAAGCCTTGTTTGAGCGCGTAGACCACGGCTTCTGTGCGTGTATTTACGCCCAACTTAGAATAAATATTGTCCAGATGAAAATTAACTGTCCGCGCACTGACGTTGAGTGCCGCCGCGATTTCTTTATTGCTTAAGCCTTCTGCGAGATGCGCGATGATCTCCAATTCACGCGCTGTCAACTCAACCGTTGGCGTGAGGGGAAAAGTGATCTTCATTTGCAGTCCACCCTGTGCCAATAAATCAGCTTTTACTTTGCCGCCTGATTCATGGATTCGCTCTGCCAGTACATTAAGTACATCCAGCCCTGCGCGTCCCACGCCGTTATCGTCATATTCAAAAATCACCTGATTATCCTGGCGCATAAGGCGCAGTCCAATCCGCGACGCATGAACCTGAGTCACTGCCCGTTCCAACACAGTTTGCGCGGCACGGAAAATAGCGAATTCAACCGGCACCGGGAGACGCTGGCGTAATCTTTCTAACTTGAGGGTGATATGTACGCCATAGGTACGATTTTGCTGGCTGGCGAGGGCTTCCAGCGCGGGTTCAAGCCCTAACACTTCGAGGATCGTCGGATTCAGATTCGTCTGTAGATCGCGGGCTTTTTGCAGCGTTTGGCGAATGAGGCTCGCCATGACCGACACCGCCATTGAGGCTTGTGGATTCGTCCCCATCGTCTGCTCATAGACGCTGGCTTGCGAGAGCAGCAAATTCAGCGCATTAATGATGTCGCTTTCCAAAAGTGCCGCAAGTCGTCGGCGTTCCGCTTCAACAGCGGTGGTGATGTCGTCCTGCATGATCGTTTCCCCGACTTTGATTTGGTCTTATTTTGACACAATCCAACGTCACGGAAAACGAGTAAATAACGAGTACAGCCTGTTTATCTAAACAGGTCAACGCTTGTCACGCAGCAGCACCGCCAGCACAAAACGCGGCAACCGCATCATCCGTCCAATGCGGCGCGGCTGCAAATAGAGTCGGAACAGCCATTCCAATCCTGCACGCTGCATCCATAAAGGCGCACGGGGGACAATTCCAGCAATAAAATCAAATGTGCCGCCCACGCCCATCGCCATGCTAACCTGCAAACGGGGCAAATTTCGCGCAATCCATTTATCCTGATTCGGTGCGCCATACGCCACAAATAAAATATCCGCATCGCTGGCATTCACCCGCTCAACAATCGCATCTTCTTCTTCGGGGGCGGGACTACCGCTGTAGAGTCCGGCGATTTGTAAGCCGGGATAACGCATTTGCAGCACTTTGGCGGCTTTTTCCGCGATACCGGGCGCGGCTCCGAGCAAATATAAACGCCAGCCTTCTCGCGCCGCCCGTTCCGCGATTTTCGGCACACCATCCGAGCCTGTCACGCGCTCTGGCAGCGGTTGCCCTAGATACCGTGCCGCCCAAAGTAAGCCAACGCCATCAGGAATACACACATCCGCCCGCCGCAAAATATTGCGGAAGTTCACATCACGCTGCGCCATAATCACAAATTCAGGATTCACCGTACAGATTTGCTTGGCATGGCGGATACGTTGCTGACTTCGGGAAGCAGCAATCCAGCCGCCGATTAAGTCTAACCATCCCTCATAAGTGATGGGGTCAATCGGAATATCGAGAATGCTCAAGGGATGATCATTTGTAGGGGCGACTCGACGAGTCGCCCCTACGGATTCGGCATTAGATTCAGACTCGCCGTTTAAGACCATTTTTGCCGCAGCGATGACCTGTTCTGGCGTAATCATCCGCATACATGTTCGCGCCGCGCAGCCATCGCGCAAACCAATGCCATGATCGACATAACCGCACGGGCTGCACAACGGCGCACTCCGCATGACGACGACTTGACCGTCAGGATTCCAAGGCGACCACGCTTCATGATTGCTCGGTCCGAAAAGCGCAATCACCGGGGTTCCCGCCGCCGCCGCGATGTGCATCACGCCGCTGTCTGCGCCGATGTAAAGCGCACAAGATTTTAAGAGGCTAGCCAGTTCAGGCAATGTCGTCCTTCCCGTGAAGTCAAGGACAGTAGACTTCATCGCGGCTTTAACCTGCGCCGTATCATCCCCCGCCCCGCCGACGAGGATAATTTGCGCGTTGAACTGCTCATGCAGTGCATCCGCTACCGCCGCGAATTTCTCCGGCTCCCAGCGCCGCGCCAGACTATAACCGCCGCTGCCCGCGTGAAGAGCGATCCGTAAACCCCACCCCCCTTCCCCCTCCCCGTACACAGGGAGGGGGTATTCAATAGGACGACTCGGCGAGTCATCCTTAGTGATCGCAATTTTCGCCGGACGCGGTGACGAATCCGCGCCTAATAAGCCAACCAAATCAAGCCAATACTGCGCTTGATGCTTTGCACCAAAACCTGCATCAGGGATACTTTCCGTCAAAAACCAGCCGTTGCCATTTTGCAGGCCGATCCTCCGTTTTGCTCCCGTAGCGAGCGCCATCAACGCAAATTTAAATGTTCCGGCTTTCAGCGTAAAATGATGAAAAAAAACGATGGTGTCGTAATGGCCTCCATGTAAGCTCAGGATTTGGCGCAGATGTGCTGGCTTCAACAGTGCCTTTAGGCCGCTAAAGATTTTTTTATCAAAAGTGATGATTTCATCCACTAACCCTGTCTCGCCAACAATCGGCGCGGCGTGGCCGGACGTGAGCAGCGTAAGATGTGCCTGTGGTTTTGCGGCACGTAAGGCCGCTAAAGCCGGTGTCGATAAAACAAGATCACCAATGTCGGCTAACTGAATGATAAGGATTCGATCAGGCATGATTTTCTTAATTACTGATTTAAAATAACGACTTTATAATTATTTTATCTTTTGTTAATTATATTGGCTGGATAATCAGCCTTACGGAGCTTAGCGTTATCATGGACAGGTATTATTTCGCTTATGGCAGCAATATGGCCTTATGGGTGATGTCGGAAATTTGTGCCGAACACGCCCTCGTCGGCATCGCGCAGTTACCCGATCATCGGCTTGCGTTCACACGCTATTCCACCGGATGGCGCGGTGGACACAGCGATGTCGTCTATTCACCCGGTGATGCGGTCTGGGGTGGCTTATTTTTAATCGGCAATATGTGTCATGATGCCCTCGATATGAATCAGCATTATGGTGTTGGTTATACGTCGATGGGCGTTGATGTTAACGCGACCAATGGCATGACCTATCATACCATTACATACACCGTCCTCGATAAAGCCCCGCGTGAGATTGCCCCATCTCGCTTTTATATGGACACCATTATCGAAGGCGCACGCGAGCTTAAACTTCCTAAAGACTATATCAATTATCTCCGCTCAATTAAAATCAACAACAGTCGTTAATCATTTGGGGCGTAGTGACCCTATGCCCCATCGAATGCGTTGAGGACGCTTTCCGCCGCAGCATTCCACGTAAATTTCGTAGCCTGAACATAGCCTTTCTCACGCAGCGCGGCATGATATTCGTTGTCCTTTACGAGCGTATCCATCGCCGTCGCAATCGCATCAACATCCAATGGATCAACCAGCAACCCCGCCTCACCCACCAATTCCGGCAGGCTCGATGTTATGCTGGCGATGACGGGCGTTCCACAGTGCATCGCTTCGATCACCGGAAAGCCGAATCCCTCATAAAGGGTTGGGAAAACGAGCGCCCGCGCCCCCGCCATCAACGCGCCTTTATCGGCATCGTCGATATAACCGGGGAACATCACACCCGATACACCTGCCGTCCATGCCTCATCATAGAGCCAACCTTTCGCCCCTGCCAGCACCAATTTTACCTCTTCGCTTGGATTTTTTTCCTGCCAACGGGCATACGCTTTTATAATCCGGGCGATATTCTTACGCGGTTGCAGCGTCCCAATAAATAAAAAATAGCGCTCAGGCAGGGCATATTTGCGCCGCATCACTGGAATATCCCCAATGATGGGCGCGTCAACCCCCGGATAAACGACTTGAATTTTATCGCGTGACGTTCCATAAAAGCGGGTTAGATCGTCTGCCGTCGCCCGACTATCTGCCAAGACAACCGCCGCCCGCCACGCGCTGTAACGGGTGGTCAAATCAAGATACCACCGAGAGCGGATCGGATGCGCCTGCGGGAAAATTTTGTAGCCTAAATCATGGACGGTGACAACTGCCTTGCAGGGGAAGAAAAACGGGAGTGTATGCGCCGGGACAAATACTATATCCGGGCGATCTCGCCATAAGGCAGCCGCAAAACGCACATGCGTCCATACCCGCCGGAAAGGAATGATTTTTACGCTTACGCGCTCTGAAGGCGGGAATAAATCTGGCGGGGGCGCATCGCGGAAATAAAGTGTAATTTCATGCGTCGTATTGTGGCGAATGATGGCGCGGATCAGTTCAATCGCATAATTTTCTGTGCCTGTGATTCGGGGGGCAGTCGTCCGGCTGGCATCAATTGCGATTCGCACCTCGCCTTATCCCCGCCGCCGCACGACCAAAGGCAGCAGCAGCAAAAAGAGGGCTGCACCCAGCACAACAGGCCACGACTGGCGGATCAAATCGACAATCCCCGCATCAATCACTCCCGTAGTCACCGCCAACATGACTAATCCCGCCGCGATGAGCGCCCCGCCTGTGAAGATCAAGCGTCCCTGCGTCACTTGCGAAAGCAGCGCACTGAGCAAAATCGCCGCGCCCAATCCAACGACGATTAAAGGCCAACCATCAGCACCCATTTCGTTGGTTTGCACGAGAAAAATAATCACGCCTATCGAAATCAAAATCCCTAAAGCGCCAAAGACCGCGCCACGCGACCATCGTCCCGAAGCTAACCACTGCGCGAGTAAAATCACGCCTAGTCCGCCCATCAAAACCACGCCTAATAAGCCCGGATTGACCGCCCCATTATTCGCCAACGTGAAGGTGAGCCACGCCCCAATCGCAATTAAGACGACAGCAGGCACAACAGAATTCACGCGCCCACGTACCAAAGTCGGCAGCGGCGGACGCGCAAAATAATAAGCATCACGCTGGCGGGCGGCTTCTTCCGCAGCACGGGCTTGCGCTTCTTGCCGTGCGCGTTCCTCTGCTTCGGCGGCCTCTTGCTCCGCCATGATTTGATCGAGATCGGCGACAGAAGCCAACGCCGCATCAATATCGAGCGGTTCGTCGGGCGTACCATAAATGATGACATCGCCAAAATTAATCAGGCTGGTTGTGCGAAGTTCATCACGTAGGTCGTCTTCCATATCCAAATTAAAAGAGACCATCTCTTGCTTGGAAGGGATCGTCATCGGAATTTCGTTAGTGACCCGTGCGACATCAGGCGGAACAGATTGTTCGTCGGCGGGCTGCTCAGGTTGTGGTTGAAGTGCATCTTGTTCGTCCATAGCGCCTATTGTGGCGGTTTTTGCGCGATGACGCAACCCTTGCCACAGCATCAAGAACACGCTATAATTTATTCACTTACGGCGACGTGGCCAAGTGGTAAGGCAAAGCTCTGCAAAAGCTTCACTCACCGGTTCGAATCCGGTCGTCGCCTCAACAAAAAACGGATGTCTTTTTATAGGCACCCGTTTTTATTTGCCTTGTCGAAAACAACCAACCCCGTGCAATCACTCTGGTCGGAAAAATAATTTTCGCGTTGGTGAATAAAAGACTCATGCGTAATCCTTGCTTTCAGATGAATAATACCTTTTGCCGTCTTTACTCGATTATGCGAAACAATCCAATAACAACAATATTTTGATAAATACCGGCTATAATTTTTTAGTTAGCAACGCTTAAGCACAGATACAAAGGCCAAATAAATGTATTTAGATGAAAAAGCTCGGGATCTATTGGATAATCTTGAAGGTGATATGCAAAATGAGGTGTTTAAAGATTTACACATACCGAAGGTACTTTTCCACTACACTGACATTAATGGCTTAAATGGAATTTTATCAACAAGAAAGTTTTGGGCAACTCACTTCAAATTTTTAAATGACAAAACAGAAATACTTTACGCAGACAAACTTATTACCTCAATCATTCAAGGCTACATCAACAAAATCCAAGATAGTTGGATAAGATGGGTTTTAGAAAAGACAATTAGCACTAGAGAAAACTCATTATCTTTACTAGATCACATTAACTACGATATCTACATTACGAGTTTTTCCGAAAATGGGGATTTACTCGATCAATTCAGAGCATATGGAAACGATGGCGCTGGATATTCTATAGGTGTTAAACCTAACGAATTAAAGCAAAAGAAATCTGGTCATGTCATTTTCTCCTACCAACAAACGGAATTAACTTTCATCAAAGTGGAATATAACCCTCAAACACAAAAAGCTTTAGCAGAAAAAACAATCGAAGAAACGATTAAGACATTACAACAAATAGTAGACAGCAATTTGCATTCTCAAAAGAAGAATGGAGATACAATTATTGAACGTTGTCGTCAAATATTTGTACAACTAGCTTTATTCTATAAACATCCCAGTTTTAGTAACGAACAAGAATGGCGTATAATCCAAGCTAAAATGGGAAATAAAATACGAGATGGACAACGTGCAGCTACAGAAGGTTTATTTTACCGAAATCGCAATAATATATTTGTGCCATATATTGAGTTAGATTTTACATCACGTGAGTATATAGGTTATCTACCGTTAAGTCAGATTATTTTGGGTCCCAAACTTCATGAGAATGCTTATATTAGTTTGCAGATGTTTTTAGATACCTTAAATTACATTGATGCTATGCCTCAAATTAAATTCTCAGAATTGCCATATTGATAGATTTTGTTAAGTAATATTTCATAACTATGGAAGTAGCTTTGTATAAAAGTCAGTCTTCAAAGCTACTTCATAAGTATCACTCTAGTGAGTCATTACCACCCGCGAGTGGCGATTTTTTCCGATTCTTGCAGGCCACTTACGTTGATGCCGACCATCGCTTCGCCCAGATTACGGCTAACGTTGAGCAGCACTTCCGCGTTATTAAAGTGCGTGGTCGCCTCGACAATCGCCTTAGCGCGTTTTGCCGGGTCGCCACTCTTGAAGATGCCCGACCCCACGAACACACCGTCCACGCCAAGCTGCATCATCAATGCCGCGTCCGCCGGAGTCGCTACGCCGCCCGCCGCAAAGTTGACGACGGGCATCCGTCCCAATTCGGCTGTTTCTTTGACCAATGCGTAAGGCGCTTGAATATTTTTGGCATACGTGAACAGTTCGTCCTCGTCCATGCTGGTCAGGCGGCGGATTTCACTGTGGACGGCGCGGGCATGACGCACAGCCTCCACCACATCGCCCGTTCCGGCTTCGCCTTTGGTGCGGATCATCGCCGCCCCTTCCCCGATACGGCGCAGTGCCTCACCGAGATTGCGGCAGCCGCAAACAAACGGAATCTTAAACTTATGCTTATTGATATGATGTTCTTCATCCGCAGGCGTGAGAACTTCGCTTTCGTCGATATAGTCAATGCCGATGGCTTCCAGAATTTGCGCCTCGACAAAATGCCCGATACGAACCTTCGCCATCACCGGGATCGTCACGGCCTTCATAATACCTTCGATCATATCCGGGTCGCTCATGCGTGCCACGCCGCCAAATGCGCGGATGTCCGCCGGAATCCGTTCCAGCGCCATCACCGCTGATGCGCCTGCATCCTCGGCGATTTTGGCCTGCTCTGGCGTGACCACATCCATAATCACGCCGCCCTTGAGCATTTGCGCCAGCCCACGCTTGACTTTTTCTGTGCCTGTTTCGGATTGATGCCCGTTACTACCGTTTGAACCGTTGGTCGTCATTGTAAGTCTACCCTCCCAAATAAAAAGCGAAGTCTCTCTCCGCTTGAACACTCTAAACTCAGGTTAACTTTATTAGAGGTAGGTCTATATGTCCAGATAAGGCCACTTAAGACGACTTATCAAACACTCATTTTTGGCAGGCGACGTTACAACTTTGTATTATAATGAGAGTGACGTTTTATGAAGTGCAACTCTTATGACTGACGAACAAACGATTGATTGGAAATCCCTCTGGCGCGAACTGGATTGGGACGATGCGACGCGCAATCGAGAGGCGAATGAGCGCCGCTTGCAGCATCGCGCCCGTCAATATGCTGCCCTCTTGCCAGATGCGAACAGTGAAGATGGCAAACCACAAGTGGTTCTAGCATTCCAACTGGGCATTGAGCGCTATGCGCTTGATGTCATGTGTGTGCGGGCAGTGCGGACGATCACTCATATTACCCCTGTACCGGGCGTACCGCGCTTCTATCGCGGCGTAGTCAATCTGCGCGGGCAGATCACGACGGTGATGGATTTACGCTTATTTTTCGATATGGATTTTATTGATCAGCGTCCGCCGGAAGAACTCGCGCTCGTCCGCGCCAACAACTTAGAGATCGGCATCCTCGCACATCATGTCGAGGGTGTCATGGATATTCCCCCACGCGTGATTGAGCCGCTGACGGATGTACGCTATGCGCGAGGGGTAACGTCCAGCGGATTGGTGCTGCTGGATATTGAAAGCCTTTTCGCAGATGAACGCTTAATCGTGGGCGGCACGGAAGATAGGATGGACTAATGCAAGCTGGAATGACAACACAACAAACCCCAATCATGCCGAATGTGCTGCGCCGGACGTGGGCGCTGCTCAAAAATGAACTGGTTCTCTCGACGGCTGCCGCTGCTTTCGTGCCGACTCTGATCTTCACGCTGATGATTCTCGCCAGCGAAGAAAATGCAAGCAGGGCGCTTCTGGCAGTACCGATCATCGCTTTAATTACCGGAATTATCTTTGGCCTACTGGTCTATACCTTCAGCTACAAAGCGATGGATACCGCACTCAATAATTATGCCATCGCCTTAGAACGGGTCGCGGATGGTGATCTGCGTGAACGACTGGTCATCCCTGATGTGGATGCCGCCAGCCGTGAGGGACAGATCATCATTCGTTTAGGCCAATCCATTAATCGGACGCTTGACCGCCTGCAAAGCGTAGTCATCGAGATTAACCGCGCCTTACAACGCCTTGATTCCGACACACAAGCTATCCTCGAAGCAACATCACGCCAAATCACGATGGCAAATGAGCAGGATGCCGTCGTCACCGAAACCACTGCGACTGTGAATGAAGTCCGCGCAACAGTGACCGAAACGGCTGAACGCGCCCAAAGTGTGGCGGAAACGGCGCAAATATCGGTGGATATTTCGCGTTCTGGAACAGAAGCTGTCTCCGAAACGATTGCCGGGATGGAACTCATTCGCCGCAAAGTGGAAGATATCGCAGATAACATCCTCGTCCTTTCCGAACATACCCAGCAAATCGGCGAGATTATCGCTACGGTAAACAATCTCGCCGATCAATCGCGCATGCTGGCGCTGAATGCGTCGGTTGAGGCGGCACGAGCCGGTGAAGAAGGAAAAGGCTTCGCCGTTGTAGCGATGGAAGTGCGGAATCTCGCCGATCAAAACCGGGATGCGACAGTGCAGGTGCGCGAGATTTTGGGCGAAATCCAACGGGCGACCAATGCCGCCGTCATGGTGACGGAAGAAGGCAGTAAAGGGGTCGATCAGGGGCAGTCGCTCGTTAACAGCGCTGGCGATTCGATTCGTGATCTTGCCCGCGCCATCGAAGAAGCCGCGATGGCAGCTATGCAAATCGCCGCCAGCACCCGCCAACAGACCATCGGCATGGATCAACTCACAGGCGCGATGCGGACGATAAAACATGCCACAACCGAGACCGTCAGCAGCACGATGCAGGTCGAGGCCAGCGTCCAGCGCTTGCGTGATGCCGCCCACCGCGTCAATGATGTGATCGCCGGATTAAAACTTTAGGACTGAGGACTGAGTGATGAGTATCCCAGAAGCTATTTCTACCGAAGAAAAAATTTATACCGAAGACGATGTAATGCGTTTGAGCAGCAAGCGCGACGGCTTCATCTATGAAATCCACGACGGAGAACTCATTAAAATGTCGGCAAATGGCTTTCTACATGTCATGATTACAGGGAATATCTATCGACCACTTTATGATTTTTCCACCCTTAGAAAACTCGGCTATGTCGCGGGTGATAATCTGATTTACGTGCTGCACATCAACTCCAATACCAAACGCCGCACGACGCAAATTCCAGACTGCTCGTTTATCCGCAAGGAACGCATCCCAAAAGACTATGATTTTAACCGTCCCTTCCCCGGCGCACCCGATTTAGCGGTTGAAGTGATGTCGCCGGACGATACGGCGCAAGACATCCTCAAGCGAATCCGCCGCTTCTTTATGTATGGCACGGCGCAGGTCTGGGTGTTTTATCCCGACGCGCAGGAAGTTCATCAATACATCAAAGGTCAGCCGCAAATCCACATCTACAGCGGCGCTGACGCGATTGATTGTGCGGCTTTCTTCCCCGGTTTAACACTGATTACCCAAGATTTGTTCGCGCTGCCCAACATGGAATAAAAATCGTATAGATTGAGGCATGATGAGCAACAGAGAGACAGTAAAAAAAGGATTAGGCATCGCTGACTTACTCCTCCCCAAGCTCGAGGAAATTTTGCGTATCGCGGCACAGCACGGCGCGAGTAATGTGCGCGTGTTCGGTTCAGTTGCGCGAGGTGAAGCGACAGACGAGAGCGATGTTGACTTGCTGGTCGATCAGGATTGGACAAGGTTATCCGCGTGGGGCGGAATGCAATTAATTATTGACTGACGTTACCCAGCCGTCCGCTCCGGGTTCAAAACCCAGAGCTACCGAGCAATTTGGAAAGCTCTAAAGAGGTTAAGAATCTTTACTTAACCCCTTCAGGGGTTTCCAAACGCTTTAGCTGGCAGTTTTGAACTGCCAGTGTCAAGTGATTTGAGTGTCTGCGTAACGTGAGTTATTGACTTGGAAGATTTGCTTAGGCGTAAAGTGGATTTGGATACGGTAGAAGAACTTAAGCCCCGTATTCGTGAGCAAGTTTTGAAAGAAACGATTCCCTTATAACAGGCTGTTTTGATGAACGACTCCGAACTGCTCAATATATTTTATGTCGAGGTCAACGAATATCTGGAAGCGCTCAATAACGCGCTGTTACAGGTCGAGATGATCGCGCCCAGCGAAGCCGCCTACAAAGCACAAGTGCGCGAGATGAATCGTGTCGCCCACAGCATGAAGGGCGCAGCACGGGCGGTGGGATTATCACTGATTGAGACCATCGCCCATCACATGGAAGAGGTCTTCGCGGCAGTACAGCGCGAGGAATTAGCGCTTACGCCGGATGCCGCCGATACGCTTTATGACAGCCTCGACCTGATTCAAAATGCCGTCGATGGTGAGGAAAATAATCCTGACGCTTTGTCGCTTGTGCTGGCGAACCTTGAAGCATTGATGACAGGCGAACCGCTGCTTGCGACGGATGTCACTTCGGACTCGCGCCAAATGGCGATTGTCCACATCGTCGAAGATGTCGCTGCTCAGGATGCCTTGCTGCTCGAAGGCGATGGACAAATCGAGAAGGAAGTTATCCCGCCGATAAAAGCCGACAAAAAGACCAGCACCCATTCGCGCCCCACAGTGATCGCCCCCAAGATGACCCAAGCCACTGCAACCGGGCAGTTCACTGCTGTCCCGGTGACGGATGGCGGCACGATGATTCTGCGTCCGGCGGAAGAAACCGTCCGCGTCACTGTCACCAAACTCGATCAATTGATGGCGGAAGCAACAGAATTATTCGTGGCGCGGCTGCACGGCGAAGAACAGGGGCGGTCAATCGCGGAAGTGCGGCGGGTGCATCGCCGCTGGCAGCGCGAATGGCGCACCGTGCGGGCGGCCTATATCCGGTTGGCGCGGCGCTTACAAGATGAGCAGCAAGCCATTAGCCCTGAACTGCCGATTTTGCTCAAATTCCTGGATACCAATCAGCGCTATTTGTTGGAGATGAATCGCCAGCTTTCCAGCCTCGCGCAGTCCGTCGGCAACTATAACATGCACCTGAGCGCCCTAACCGATCAACTGCAAGACGATATCAGCGCCATGCGGATGATGCCGTTTGAAAGTATCGTGGGCGGATTTCAGCGCATGGTGCGTGATCTGGCGCGTGATCTGGATAAACAGTTGCAGCTAGAGGTAATCGGCACGGCGGTTGAGATTGATAAAACTGTGCTGGAAGCGCTCAAAGACCCGATTATGCACCTGCTTCGTAATGCCGTCGATCATGCTATCGAAACGCCGGAGCAGCGAATGCGTGCGGGAAAATCTCCGGTTGGGCGTATCGAAATCGGCGCGGAACAGCGCGGCAGTGAGATCGTCCTGCGCGTAACCGATGACGGGCGCGGGATTGACCCGGAGCGTGTGCGTCAATCCATTGTAAAGAGTCATTTACTGACGGAATCAGAAGCTGCCGCCCTCAGCGATGATGATGCGCGTATGTATATCTTCCAATCCGGCCTTACCACCAGCGATCAAGTTACGTCGCTCAGCGGACGCGGGTTAGGCATGGATATTGTGCGGGATCGTGTCGAAAGTCTGCGCGGACGGATCAGCTTGCAAAGCATTATCGGCGAAGGCACGGCTGTAACGCTCAACGTCCCGGTCTCATTGACGCGCATCCGCTGCGTCTTGCTGCGGATTAGCGATCAAGATTATGCCCTGCCCTCTGCAATGGTCGTCCGCATGGAAAAATTGGCGCGAAGCAGTATTTTTTCCGTCGAAGGCCGTGAGATGATCCTCGTCAATGGTCGCCCGATTCCGCTGGCCTCATTAGGCGCGGTGTTGGATATGCCCTCGTTAGGCAGCACCGATGGGGGCATGAACATCATCGTGCTGCAAGCGACAGATCGTGCGATTGCGTTTGAGGTCGATTCTTTGCTGAGTGAGCAGGAACTTGTCCTCAAGCCACTTGGCCCAGAATTGGCGTGGGCGCGATTTGTGGCTGGAGCGGCGCTGCTCGGCACAGGCAACGTCATCATTGTGTTGGATGCCAATGACCTCGTGCGGCGGGCAAGCGGCACTGCCCTTCCCAAACGCCGGACAGGGACTTTACCCTCGGTTGCACCCGTCCAGCGACGACTACGTGTTCTGATAGTCGATGATTCCATTACAACGCGCACCTTAGAGAAAAACATTCTGGAAACCGCAGGTTATGAAGTGCATGTCGCAGTGGACGGCATGGAAGCATGGCGAATCCTGACAGATGAAGATTTTGATCTGGTTATCAGTGATGTTGAGATGCCGCGCATGAACGGCTTAGAACTGACGACGCGGATTAAATCGACCAGCACGACTCATCATATTCCGGTGATTCTGCTCACCTCACTCGGCAAGCCCGAACAGCGCGAAGCGGGCTTACATGCTGGCGCAGATGCGTATCTCATCAAATCACGCTTCGATCAGGGTGAACTGCTGCAAATGATCCGCAGCGTGGTTTGAATCGAGTTGGTTTATGCTAGAATTTAGAAATTTTTCATATCTGCCCATTGCGTAGTTTCCCGTTCTGGGGATGATTAAGGGAAGTCTAAAGTTAATCAGTCTGTTACGCTGCTGCATGACCCATCGGGATATTACTGACCCCAGACCACCCAAACAAGTGCGCGTCCTCCTCGCTGAGGACAGCCCGACGATTCGCTTTCATCTGACGCGGATTATCAATGATACACCGGGGATGCGCGTCATCGGGGAGGCAAAAGACGGCTTAGAAGCGCTGGCATTGGTGACGCTGCTCAAGCCCGATGTCGTCTCGATGGATATTCGGATGCCGCGTATTGATGGGCTGGAAGCCACCCGTCGCATCATGGCAGAGTGTCCCACACCTGTGGTGGTCGTCAGCGGATTGGTGGAACAAGATGTTGAACTGTCGTTTCAAGCGTTAGAGGCGGGTGCGCTGGCTGTGGTAGAAAAACCGCCGAGCCGTGATAACCCCACTTTTGCCGATAAGCAGCGCCAGCTTATCAAGACGCTAATCGCTATGTCGGAAGTGAGCGTCGTCCGGCGCAGCCCATATTTGAACAGCGATTCGGAGGCGACCAAACAAAGGCCGCCGACTCGCCCACTGTCAGTCAAGCCGGAGATTATCGCCATCGGCGCGAGTGCGGGTGGGCCAAGTGCGCTCAGTACCATTTTAAGCGAACTGCCGATTTCGCTGGATGTGCCGATTGTCGTCGCGCAGCATATCCCGCAAGAATTTGTGGCGGGGCTGGCACGATGGCTGGATAAAGTAACACCCCTAAAAGTTGGGGTCACGACAAACGGCCTCGTTTTAAAGCCAGGTGTGGTAAACTTATCACCAGGGACAGCGCATTTAACCGTTGTGCGAAAAGGCAATCATTTGGTCGCAAAGTTAATTGAAGATCAAGGGGCGTACCGCTATCAACCTTCAGTTGATGTATTATTTAAGTCGGTAGCGGAGGTATGCGGCGCAGCGGCGGTGGGCGTGATGTTAACTGGAATGGGTGAAGATGGCGCAGCAGGATTATTGGCGATGCGCCAAGCTGGGGCAAGAACGCTTGCTCAAGATGAAGCTACGTCAACGGTTTTTGGAATGCCTGGTTCAGCGATAGAGCGTGGGGCTGTCGAGAAAGTTTTACCGTTAAAAAACATCGCCGCCACATTAATGAGATTACTGCAAGCAAACACGTTCATAGTACCGTGAGGTTCTCCGTCCATGGCCTTAGAAGTGCTTTTGGTAGAAGATAGTAAAACACAGGCAGCCCAAATTAAAGAAACGCTGGAAAGTGTTGGGCTGCGGGTACGCATTGCTTACGATGGGCCGGATGGCATCCGCGAGGCGATTGAAAATCCTCCGGCATTAGTGGTCTTGGATGTTAAACTCCCGACGATGGACGGCTTCCAAGTTTGTCGTCGCCTAAAGCGCAATCCAACAACACAAGACATCCCGGTGATTATGTTGACCGAAAAGGCGGGTCCCAAGGCCACTATGTCCGGGTTGCGGGCGGGCGCGGATGATTATATTCCGAAAGATATTTTCGCCTCTGAGCATTTAATTAGTACATTACAGGAACTCGGAATTTTGGAGTAATCGTTTTTATGACCTTGCCAAGCGGACCCTACAAAATGCGACCACCGATTATGTCGGTGAAGGTCGAAGACAGCATGGACATCATGATCGTGCGTGATACAGCACGCCGTGCTGCGGGTCTGCTCGGTTTTACACCAGCCCACCGCGCACAACTTTCCAGCGCTGCTGCAACGCTGGCGGAACTCGTCCTCAAAACGGGCGAAGCGCATACCATCCACCTGAATGGTGTGGTCAATGGGGCCAAAATCGGCCTGCAAATTTCATCCGAAACCCCGTGGCTTGCCGGTGTTTCTGCTAATAATGTACTCGTTGCGCTCCGTTCTAAATTGGGCGAACTCGTAGACGAGATTATGCTAAAAGGGAGCGAACCACCGACCATTGTGGTCGTCATGTGGTTAAATGATGCCCGCACGCGTGAGCTACTGACGGATGACGACGAATAACAGCCTCCCGATTTTGACCTTCAGCATTGGTGGGCAATTTTACGCGCTGTCGATTGATGAGGTAGTCGAAGTTGCCGCTATGGTTGACCTTGCCGCCATGCCTGGTGCGCCGCCGGAATTGCTCGGCATAGCAGACCGTCATGGGTCGCCGCTTTCGGTTGTAGATTTACGAAAAGTCTTTGGCGCACCAGTAGGCATTATCGAGGCTTCTACCCTGTTTGTGGTGGCCTCATTAGGCAGCCGGAAGATTGGGCTGGTGGTGGATGAAGTCCAGCAGGTGGAATATATTCCCTTTGACCATGTGGGATACACATTGGCAGCAGGAAAATATATTCGTGGTATTATTAGTTACAAGGAGCGTTTAATTCAAATGATTGCGCTTCCGCCACTTCTTGGTGTTTATGTCTCTGGTGCCATTGGCGAATAAACTTATGTAAGGCAATCTGGAAAATGGCGAACTCATCGCGCAAAGAACGTATTCTGATTGTTGCCAAAGATGAAGATTTACGCACTTCGTTGATTGAAACGCTGGAAAACGCGGGCGGCTATACGACGAACCAAGCCAGCAGCTTTGAAGAAGCCCTGAGTGAGATTTTACTCGTTAATTTTGATTTGATCGTCACCGAGGCCGAACTGCCTGATCTCAGCGGAATGGACTTGCTGGCGGTGGTCGGCGGCTTGCGCCCAAATGCCAGCGTCATAGTGATTGATGATGATCTTTCTGCGAAAAGTGCCGTCGCTGTTTTTCGTTTAGGGGCAGTGGATTATCTTTATAAGCCGCTGAATATGACTTTTTTCCTGATGCAGATCGAGCGCCAACTCGAAGTCAAACGCATAGAACGAAATCGCCCTGAACAAGAGGATGCCCCTCGCCAAGATGCGCCGCGTGACCGCGCCAAACGGCTCGACCCACGCACCCGTCCCGCCGCTTTAGTGTTGGGTCGGCAGCATTTTAAGCATATCAACAGTGAACTCAACCGCTTATTAAGCCATGTCCGTGCCAGCTTTGTCGGTTTGGTAGATGCCGAGGGCAACATGGTCGGCGCAGCAGGCACACTCGATGATTATGATTTGCAACTGCTCACCCAAGCCTTGAGCATCGACCACAAGGCGCAGCACTCCCTTGCCTCGATTCTGGACGAGACGAAATTCCACTCGACCTATTTTGAAGGTGACCAGATGGGTGTTTATATCATCGAATTTGGCGCACCCTATATCGTCTCGTTAGCCGTCATCTGCGGGACGGATGTTAAGCCAGGCATGGTCTGGTTATACAGTAAACGAACCGCCGCTTTAGTGGACGAAATCTTAAAATCGATCCCTCAGCCTAAAAATTTGCCCAAATTACAGAGCTAAGCGCAGGCTAATTTTAGATACCGGGTTGTTCTAAACAGGCTTCTTCATAAAGCTCAATCAGTTCGCTTTCGGTATGATGCTTTTCTCCGTCGGGGAAAATCCGATTCACCAAACACATCAAGCGATCAATCACTTCTCTAGGGATAATGCCATAACGGATGTGCTGGTCAAGATAAAGCGCACCATAGCCCTTCAGCGGCAGCGCGACGATCACACGCAGGTCAGAGAAATTGGTATTGGTCGTAGGCGGTTCTTGAATATCGCCGATGATGTTGTTCGTAATCAAAGGCGCATCCCCTTCCAGCGCTTTACGCAGCGTTTCGGTGGCAAGATGCACGAATTGTGGCGACCCCAACGTCGCCTGATCGAGATTAATCGTCGCTAAAACTTGCAAATCAAGATCAACGACCATCCCACGCTCCACCCGTGTGATGCTGCGGGCAGCGTTCATAAAGTGTTCCATAAAATGCTCATCCACGTATTTGTCTTACCCCTAAAATGATGACCGGGTATCGGCGGCGAACAACAAACAACCCATTCTAACGCACTCCAAGAATCTGTGCGATTTCTAGTAAGGCCTTTTCCCCTCCCAAAACGCGCAATACACGAATCAGTGCGCCCAAACATAAAAGCACATCGGCTAAAGGCAGGGTCGCCATCCGCTGGGCGACTTCACCCCACAGATGATAACGCGCTTCTTCAGTCATTTCCTCCCATAAAGGCACACTTTCTGTAAGCAATATAATGCGTGTTTGCTGCTGCGGCACTTCCATCACATAAAACAAGGCCTCTTTAACCACCGTATCATAATCAGGCAGCGCGGCGGCAGAACCGCGTTCACCACCGGAAAGCAGGGGTGCGAGGATGCTGATTGTGCTGGCTTGATCGTATTCATCCATAATCGAGCCGATTACGCTGCTGGCAGCTTGGGCTAAATCACGGGTTGCGCTGGGAGGCAAATAGGGCGCGATGGCGGCTAAAACACTGGCGCGGTCATACCCATCGTCAATCCTTTTGATGCGCGACCATGCCTTCGAGATTACTTGGGGGCGCTCCTTGGGAGCAAGGTTTTGTGCCAGCGCAACATAAGCATTGGCTTGGTCAAATGGATCATCTAAACGATCTGCCAGTTCCAGCGCCGTAGACATCAGTTCGGGGGTTAAATGCGGTGCGACGCTCACCAGCGCACGGGCTTGCTTATAAGCAAACGGCATGGCGCGAACACAGTCCAGCAAATGGAGCAGCGCGTCAATACGCTCTACACCCGTCAGCTTGGGAACGATGCCGAGCAGCGCATTTAAACGCTGTTGCGGGTCTTCGATCTGATAAACAGCTTCAAGAGCGCGGGTGAGCAAGTGCGGCGGCAGATAATGGCCTAATAAATTCAAGGCGCGGGCGCGAGCATTTTCGTTGTCGATCAAGCGCGTGGTTTCTAGTGCATTCGTTAAAGCTTGTTCCAGCAGCAGCGGCGGCAGAATATCGACCAGCGCGATTAAGGCCGTCACGCGCTCATAATGATGCGGCAAATTGGCGGCGGCGGCGAGTGCATCCAACGTCGTCTGATTTTGGGCATTTTGCGGCGTATAATGCGCCAAAATTGTCAAGGCGTGAACCCGCGCATCATGTTCGCGCATGGTATGGGCAACAGCAAGGCTGGCGACCAGCATTTCCGGCGGGAGCGTTGGCGCGAGTTCCGCCAGCAGCGCGGCACGTTCACGCTCACTGCTTAAGCTGTGAACGGCTGCGAGCGCTTCCCCCTGTAAATCGAGCGTCAGATGCGGCGCAAGCGACACCAGCGCACGCGCACGAAGATGCCGCCGCGTTAATGAAATCGCCACCGCGAGCGCTTTTTCCAGAATCGTCGGGAATTGTTTTTCTTCAGTAGCGTAGCCCAAATGCGGCGCAAATTGAACAAAGGCGGTTGTGCGTTCCTCCTCATTCGTGATGCTCGCAATCGTATCCAGCGCGAACTCGTGCAAACGCGGTTGCAACGAATCGGAAATCGCACGAGCTAAAGCGGTTAACGCACGGGCGCGTTCCGCTGGCGCTTGAATATGGCGACTGCTCTCTAAAGCGCGTTCTTCGATTTCATTGGGCAAATGCCCCGCCATCGCGCAAATCGTATTGCTGCGGAGCGTATCATTATTGGTGTCGTCTACATCGTCTAAAACACGATTGAGGATGCGAATGCTCATCGTTTGCGGCAGATTCGGCGCAAGCGCGACTAAACTACGGACACGCGCTTCGGTATTGCTGATGGACTGCGCCAACGAAATCACCGCCAACATATCGACAGGCGTAACTGGCTCATCCGTCATCAGCGAGAGCAAGGGAGCGAGCTTAAGCAAAACCCGACTGCGGGCGGCTAAATCTGGCACAGTCCGTGCCTGAGAAAGCATATCGCGCAGCATATTTTGATAATGATCGGGTGGGACGTGCAATGCCAGATTCACCAGCAGCAGCAGCCGTGACGCTTCATCTTCAAGCTGTGTGACTTCTTTTATCAGCGCATTGACCTGTTTTTTATCCAGCACATCGGCGAGATCAGTGAGGGCAAAGATCCGCGCCTGCCCGACTGTCGCCGATTTTTCCTCATGCGGCGCGGTATTCGGTTGCGCGGCGATAAGCTGGCTCAAGGCAAGCATATAGCGCACCTGTTTGGCGATTTCCGTTGCACCTACCGCCAGCGACTTTTTTAGCGCGGCTTCAAGCTGGCTTCTGCCGGGGGTGCCCACACTGCGTTTAAGTTCATCCGTGATGCCGGATTTTGTACTGGACGAGTTGTTCATGGACAGTGCATCTACAATCGCCTGAATAGGCTTTTAATGGGGTTATTTTAGGCCGTAAACCTCAACCAACGCAAGCGCATCTGGTAGAATTGATTCTAATCAACCCATCTTATATCGTCAGGAGGTTGTTGGCTATGCCCTCCTGAATAACTTGAAATAAAGGAGTGCTTGTATGGCACCATTTCCTGTCCTCGTCATTTTAGCGGGCGGCGCATCCTCACGGATGTGGCCTCTGCGAGAAAAATCACTTTTGCGCTTTGGTACAGAACCGCTACTCCTCAGCCAATTGCAGCGGTATCGTGCGCTCGGCTTTAGCCAAGTCGTCATCGTCGCTAACCCGGAAAACCACGCCGACATCAGCGCTTTAGTCGCGCCGTTAGCTTCCGTCATGAAGATTGATGTCGTCGTCCAAGACGAACCCAAAGGGATGGGTGATGCACTGCTGCAAATCGCCCCCGCCCTACTCGACAATCCCCATACGCCCATTTACGTTAACCAAGTCCATGATGTCGTGGATGATAATCTGCATATTCAAATACTCAAAGCCTTTCAACATAACCCCACCGAAACTTATTTGGCAGGCTATGAAATCGAAGCGTATTTCCCCGGCGGCTATCTACAAGTTGATCTTGATCGGCGCATCGTCAGCATCATTGAAAAACCCGGCGCACTAAATAAGCCAAGCAACTTGGTCAATATCGTCGCGCATGTTCATGCCGATGCCGCCCGCTTGCTGGAGACGATTCGTTTTGAGTATGAACGCGGCGCATCCAGCGATGACCATTATGAACGAGCGATGGATTCATTAATGAAGCAGACCGTTTACCGCGTTGTCCCCTATGAAGGGCAGTGGAGCGCCTTAAAATTCCCTTGGCATGTGCTGGACATTATGGATTACTATCTCGCCAAGATCGAAGGCCAAATCGTTTCCGATAATGCGTATATCGCCCCTAACGCGGCTTTGGTCGGCAACGTTTATATCGGCGCAGGCGCGAAGGTGTTCCCCGGCGCTGCGGTGGTGGGGCCAGCATATATCGGCGCGGGGACGATTGTGGGCAATAATTCGCTGGTACGGCAGTCGATGGTGTTGAATCACTGCGAAGTTGGCTTTACGACAGAAGTCGCTCGCAGCTATGTCGCCGATCACTGTTCGATGCACGCTTGCCGTGTGTTGGATTCGGTTTTCGCGGAAAATGTGAATTTCTCGGCGGGCTGCACTACTGCTAATTTACGGATTGATCGCGGCGACGTTCCGACGACAATCAAGGGCCAGCGCGTTTATACCGGACGTACCAAGTTCGGCGCGGTTATCGGGCGCGGCGCATTTCTTGGTGTCGATGTGATGACAATGCCGGGAATAAAAATTGGCGAAAACGCACAGGTGGGGCCGGGTACGCATGTCCATCAGGATATTCGCAATGGTCAGCGTATGTATGTCAAGCAACAAATCATTATTGAAGAAGGCGATAAGGGTTAAGTAACGTGGCACTCAACATCAACCCCAAAATCTTTAAAAAGTATGATATTCGCGGCACTGCGGCGGGTGAGGATGCGCTTCTGACTAAAGAGGTCGCGTATCAAATCGGACGCGCCTTCAGCACTTATCTACAGCGTTTTGAAAGGCAAAATTTGATCGTCGTCGGGCGCGATAACCGCCATACTTCATTTGATCTACAGAAAGCCTTGATGGAAGGCATCATTGCGGCGGGATGTCATGTCGTGGATTTGGGATTGGTCGCCACGCCCTTAGTCTATTGGCACGCCTTTCAACGCGGCGAAATTGGCGGGGTCATGGTCACAGGCAGCCACCTCCCGTTCGATCAAAATGGTTTTAAATTGTGTGTCGGCGGCAAGACTCTTTACGGCGACGAAATCCAAGCTATACGCGCCATCATAGAAGCTAAAGAGTTTTTTTACGGCAGCAGCGACATCACCGTCGATTCGGGGGCTTACAGCGCCTATGTGCATGATTTAGGTCAGCGCGTCCCCAAAACACGCTCGCTCAAAGTTGTGGTCGATGCCGGGAACGGCGTAGCCGGATTATTCGCTCCCCGCCTGCTCGAACTCTGGGGACATGAACTTTTGGCATGTCTCTATTGTGAGCCGGACGGCAGTTATCCGCATCATCAGCCTGACCCGCAAAACGCCGAAAACATGCGTGATCTCGGCGAAAAAGTGCGCGAGGTGAAGGCCGATATCGGGTTAGCCTTTGATGGCGATTCGGATCGTGTCGGTGTGGTCGATGAACAAGGCCAGATGATCGCGGCAGATCGAGTCTTGGCGCTGTTAGCAATTGATCTACTTCAGCGAAATCCCGGCGCGGCAGTCGTGGCGGATGTTTTGAGCAGTCAAGTACTGTTTGATGCTGTCGAGGCTGCCGGGGGCAAGGCATATATGGCGGCAAGTGGGCATTCGCTGGTGAAAGAGGTTATGCGCGAAAAAGAAGCACTGCTTGGCGGCGAAATGAGCGGACATATCTTTTTGGGCGAAGATTATTTTGGCTTTGATGATGGCTTTCTGGCGGCAGGGCGGATATTGCAACTCTTGGCAGCCAGCGATCACCCACTTTCGGCCTTAAATGCCGCCCTGCCCACCCTTTACAGCACTCCAGAATATCGCCCCCACTGCCCTGATGAGGATAAGCAGCAGGTGATCGATTCTGTCGCGGCGGCGCTGGCAGACAAAGGGCAAGTCGAAACTGTTGATGGATTCCGCATCAAATTCGAGCGTGGATGGGGATTATTACGCGCCAGCAACACTGAACCAGTCTTAAGTTTGCGTTTTGAGGGCGAAACTGAAGCCGACGCGCTGGCGTATCGTGATCTTTTTGTAGATGCCCTTAAGTCATTTCCGCAGGTCGCACCGTTAGTAGGATAGGAGGCTGTTATGTCGATAAAATCCGATAAAAATTTGTTTCCGGGTATCAATCCCCATTTGAACAGCTTATTACAAAACAGCACCAAATGGGTTGGATTCCATAGTGTAACTATCGTCGATTTATTGAAGGCGATGCGTATTGCACTTAGACCATTGGGTTATACGGCTGATGTGGAACAATCGCTGCAAATCACGGAATTGGGCGATCCGGCCATTATTAGCTATCCGAAATCGGATGTCACAATTTATGATCCTGACCCTTTTCGAGCGCGTATCCCAACCATATCCTCAGCCCATGCGCTGGACATTGCCATGCCCATCCAAGAAATTATTATCTTGGAGGAGATTGATTACTATAAGGCGCTGGTGATCTATAAAAAACCGCTGCAAGGCGGTCCTGTCGTGTGGGTTGAACTCCTGTCGCCTTCCAACAAGCCGCCGCATCCCGATTTTAAGACCTATCGTGAAAAACGGCAGCGAGTTTTAGAAAGTGGCATTGTGTTCGTTGAGATGGATTATTTGCATGAATCGCCTCCGACAATACGCGGCGTGGCAAACTACGCGGCCCACGAATCCGACGCTTATCCCTATCGCATTACAGTGATTGACCCGCGTCCAGATGTGTATCAAGGCGAGGGAAGAATTCGCCAATTTGACGCGAGTATGCCTATTCCGACAGTCACTATCCCGCTGAATGACGCGGATGTGCTAAAGTTTGACTTTAACATACCCTATCAGAAGACATTTGAAGAAACCCTATATGGGGATGAAGTCGATTATGAACAACTTCCGGTGAATTTCGAGGCATATAACGCTGTCGATCAAGCCACTATTCGTCAGCACATGGCGGAAATTGTGGAGTCTTCAAGTTTAAACACCTAATTTTGCTAAGGCTTCACGGGCGGCATTGGCAACATTAAAATCCGAATCCGTCAGTAAAGCGCGTAACGGCGCAATCACTTGATTATCGGCTTCCGTCGCCATATCGCCGAGCGCATACGCAGCACTGTAACGAACTTTGCCTTCTTCGTCATTGAGCAGACCAATCAATGGTTCGATGGCGCGACCATCGCCTATTCTACCTAACGCAACAACACTCCCATGCCGCACCCGCGCATCATCGCTGTCGAGAATTTCCAGCAGCGCATCGACTGTTTGCCCATGTTTAAGCTGCCCTAATGCCAACGTCGCGTTGAAATGGATATAAATATCGTCGCTGCTTAAAAAGGGGATTAGTGGGTGAACGGCACGGGGATCACCAATTCGGCGGAGCGCGTTCATCGCGGCGATAACGACATTGGCATCTGTATCTTGCAGAGCGATAATCATCGGGCCAACGGCGCGTTCATCGCCAATTTGCCCTAGTGCTTCAACAGCATTGGCACAGACCGTCGCGTCACCATCGTTAACAGCATCAATCAGCATATCCACTGCCGCTGCGCCAATTTTGATCAGCGATTCGACGGCGCGTTCTTGCGCTTGGCTATCTGCTGCCCCAAGTTCAGCAATATGTACCGCGATTTCTTGTTGTTCGCTCATCACTCAGTGACCCATTTGTTTAAGCGCCGTATAAAGGGCAGATTTTACGCCATCATCGGCATCGCTCGTCAAGTGTTTTTTCAGCGGTTCAATCGCACGCGGATCGCCAAATTTGCCTAGTGCTTCCGCCGAACCGCGTCTGACATTGGCACTTTCGTCGTTGAGTGACTCCACTAAGGCCTGAAAAGCGCTTCCGTCGCGGATTTGCCCCAATGCCCAAGCCGCGTTATACCGCACCCATTCACGCTCATCTTTTAAGGTTTCGATCAATGGCGATGTAGCACGATAATCTGCGATTTTGCCGATTGCCTTCGCGCTGCGAATCCGCACCCATTCATCTTTATCTTTCAACATAGGGATCAGAGCAAGCGTCGCCTGCGCGTCACCTAAATTCCCCAAAGCGGCGGCGGCACTGCTGCGAACCGCGTCATCTGTATCAGTGAGCATCCCTATCAAGGCCTGTAACGCGCTTTCGTCACCAATCCAGCCTAATGCAGCGGCAGCATTACGGCGCGTTCCTGCATCACGATCTTTGAGCAGCACAATCAGCGGACGCACAGCACGGACATCGCCAATTTCGCCTAATGCTTTTGCCGCCCAATCTTGGACATCGCTATTGCGATCTTGCAGCGTTTTAATCAACGGTTCGACGGCTGTTTCATCACCAATTTCGCCCAACGCCCACGCCGCCAAATAACGGACGCGCCAACTGGTATTTTTGAGCGCATTGATGAGTGGCTGCACGGCTGATCGCCCAATTTCGATTAATTGAATCGCGGCTGTTTGCTGTATATCGTGCTTATCGCTGTCCAGCTTGCTAATAAGCTGTTGAATAGTCTCCGACGTTATTGTTGACATATTACTGAAAACCCCACCATAACAAATTTATCCATCCCCATAGTATCATCAATTTCTAAGTCATCGAAATCGGTGCGAGATACCCCTGCCTTTAGGCAAGGGGGCGAACCAAAGGTTCGCGGTAAGCACCTTAAATCCTTTCGTATAGGTGTAGCCGTCCGAATGGTGTAGAACTACACAATTACTATGTTTGGTTGTGATTTTCCCAACCTCGGTTTTAATGTCGAAGCTACCAGTTGCGCGACAAGCTACTCGTCCAGTGTAGTCACCTGCATACTTTCCAGTGGTGACACTTGCCTGTACTATGTCGCCCGTTTGAAAGCCGAAGTGTCGTTTCTGGCGCAAACGGTAGCGCGACGGAAATCCGTATTTGTCGGTACGGCACATCTGACGTGACCCGTGTCCAGTTGCATTAATCAGCAGGGGCGCGTGATTAGCCGAAACAAAGGCACACGCCCCGCTTTCGCCTACACAAGTCGCATCCAATCAATGCGCTTTAGGATAGGATTGCTTAACGCGATTGAACTTCGTGCGCCCACCCGTGCCGATTTCCAACGGGATACCCGCCTGAGCGAACACGCCGTACAGTTTCCGGCGTGAGGCATTGACCGCCGCCGCATCCTTCAGAGGCGCTTTGGCTTTCGCTTGAATATCGGGATGCCCAAACTCAGCCGCCGTTTGATTGCCTTTGGCCTCGTTGCATTTGCGGCAAGCCAGCGTGAGGTTGCTCACACGATTTGACCCGCCCCGCGATTTCGGGTTGATATGCTCGACTTCAAACGGTACGTTTTTCACCCCACAGTAAGCGCATTTCCGTCCCCATTTTTCCAGCAAGTATTCGCGGACTTCGTAGCCCATCAATTCGCCCTGTTGGTATTCTACGCCGCTGATTTCAGGGTTTTGTATGGCCTGCATATCAAACTTAACCAGTTCCAGACTGACGGAGGCCAACGGCGAAAAGCGGCCTAATCTGTTTGCCCACGTCACAATATTGTCTACGCGACTCATGAGTGACGGCGGTAGCCAACCCGCAGCGCGGCGGCGACACTCAAACCGCGCTGGACGGTAGCGGGTGTGACGCGCTCTACGCCCACGCCGCAATGAGCGCCGCGATTCGAGCGCATCTTTGATCTGCTGCCCACGATGGGCTAACTCTGCTGCCCAGATCAAGCGTTTACCCCGTTTGAAGTCTGCGACTAAGGCCATTCCGGTGGTCTTGCTGCCGGGATCGACTTTGAAGGCGATAGCCTGCACATCGCCGCTGTCTCGTTCTTTCAAGATGATCGTAAGCGGATATTGGCGATATACTGCCGCCTTCCCTTTGTCCAACAGTTCCCGCGCCCGTGCTGGATGGCAGGGCATAAGGGGTTGTTTGTTGCAGTCTAGCACAAATACACGTTCCATAAGTTGAAAGTTACCTTTCGTTTCTCCGCTTGCGCGGGTTAAGTTCACCTAGACAATGTTACGGACTGGTTTGGCGTGAGCGACACTGGCTTTTCCCAACCACCTGTTTAATCGCTCACCGCAGAGTTCGGAACTGGTGAGGTATCCCGAAGTGCCTATATTTTCAGTCCTAACGTAGCGCGACCTTAGCCGCACTGAGTCGGGTAAGCATTAGGGCTTTTAAAAGCCCCGCCTTTAGGCGTGGGGATGCTTACTGAGTTAATAGATCGTTTCAGCTTTCGTAACCACGCAGCAGATCAAGCGTCTGTTCTTCCAGTTCCCATAAGTTCACCCCTTGCTGCTGCTTTCGCAAATTTTTCAGGCGAGGATACCCATCAGTAAATTCGCGCTTCCATTCTTGGGCGAAGTCACCGCTGCGGATTTCTTCGAGTGTAATTTCCATCAAGCGTTCCAGCTTAATTTCATTAAAGCGATTCATCCGGCTGTATGCGCCATATTGCCCACTCAGATTAAGCATTTCCAGCGCATGCATCAGCCCTTCTTGCGCGGCCTTTTGCATATAATCCGAGAATTTACCCGCCAAATAAAGGTCAGGTAAAACAGCCTCCGGTGGATAACCCGTTTTTAAAAGCAGTTGCGCTGCCGTCATCATAATGTTGTAGACAGCAGGAATAATCGCCTGTTGGATGAACAGATTAATTTCGGCTTCTTGTTCGATACTGACTTCCACTGCACCCGCCCGCAGCGCACCTAACGCCCGTGCCAAAGCAAGGATCGTCTGCCAAGTATGTCCGCTGGCATCTTGCCCCACTGCGACAAAACTCTGTACCCCTTCCCCGGCAATGTAACGCTCACGCAGGTTGCCGCCTAGTGTACGCGGCGCAATCAAGCCGACATCGACAAACGGTGGGGCTTCGATAAAGCCAAACGCGACATTATAAGCGCTGCTAAAGACCAGCGTATCGCCCCGCTTGAGATTAGGCGAAACATAAGTCATATAGACCTCACTCATAATCTCATCCGGCAGCATCAGCATGATAATATCGGCCTGCCGCGTAATCGCCGCGAGGGTAGCGACGGAAAATCCATCCCGACTGGAGGCGACTTGTTCATCCGCGCTGCCTGTGACGATGACGCGCACATTGCTATCGTGGAGATTGAGCGCAATCGGCATTCCTAAATCACCATAACCGATAACGCCAACCGTTTTGCCTGCTAAATCGTCGAGATTACCGTCTTCTTCATGATAAATGACTGTCATCGAAAATATTCCACATGGTGTATTTGATGCGCGGATGATAACACTCAAACAGCCCAAATAAGAAATGTGCTAAGGGGTAGCCACCCAGACAGGCAAATCATAGCCGTTGCGCTCGAATCCATAGCGCTGATAAAGCCGCTGTGAGCGTAAATTGGTGGATTGTGTATTCACGGTGACAGAACGCACCCCACGCTTTAAAAAGCGCCGAATCAGGTCATCAAGCAGCGCCCCACCGACTCCGCTGCCCTGCATTTCTGGCAGAACGGCTAATCGGGCTAAATGTCCGCTTTGGCGATAAAGCGTACTCAATTGATACCCAACAATCCATTGATCTTTTAGCGCGACAGTACAGCTTGTGGCGATGCGACGCGCCTGCCGCAAATCCTCTTCCGAAAGCTGCCAAGGCGCTTTAAACGCACTTTGATCCACCGTCACCAACCGCGCTAAATCCTCATATCCCGCCACACGCAGCGTAACACCGCTTTTGTGGCGCTCTGGCAGGTCATACCCTTCTCGGCGAAGCGTTACGATGTCCTCATTATAGGCAAAACCGAGCGCTGGCGCATAATCAGCTAACCAATCATTGATAATCAAAAGCGCCACCGTATACACCTGCATCTCGCGCAGCACCTCGCCTAAATCTGCCCAAAGCGCCCGAATTAACGGCGTTCCGGCCACGTTATCCGCAAGCCCAATCAAGCGCAGCCAGCATGTCCCTTCCATCGGGACGGAAGCCGCCAAAATACCGATTAAACGCTGATTTTGCCACGCCAAACGGGTGGGTATATTGGGTGTATCCAGCCATTGACTGGTTTCATGCCAATCCAAGTGCGTATGCACACGGGTGTTATGAAAAAGCAAATCTAAAGTGGCCTGCCGATAGCGGCGCTCAAACGGGGTGAGTGTCAACGTGTCCAGAATGGCCTCGTGCTTATTTGCGCCTGCGGCGAATAGCATAGCTGCGTACCGCAGGAATTGCGACGATTCGACAACAGCGGTCATCAAGCAATCGGGTACGGATGCGCTCGTCAAAATCTTCGATCTCTTTAACAGACGTAATCACAGTGGGCAGCATCGTCAGGTAACGATAATCGAGAATCTGGAATAATTTTTCCCGCGCCCAACTTGTGGCGTTTTCCGTACCGAGATCATCCAAAACCAGAAACGGCACATTACGCACGGCTTGAAAGCGCTGGTCAAAGCTGACTGGGGCATTAGGACTATACGTAAAGCGTAGATAATCCATTAAATCCGGCGCGGTGATAAACATAAGTTGGTCGCCTTTGGTGCTTTCTTGCCAAAAATTAGCAATCGCAGCCGCGAGATGCGTTTTACCAATCCCATACTTGCCTATAAAAAGCAACCATCCACTGGGCTTTTCTGCATATTCATAGGCAGCCTTTACAGCATATTCAAGGCTTTGACGTTCTTCAGGGAGGATATTATTGTAAAAATCAAAGGTTTCAAAGCGCATATTGCTATACAGCGATAAACTAGATTGAAGTTGGGTACGCTGATTTTGCGACAATGAACGATAATCCGGCGCACTGATTTTCACACGCTGGATGAGGTTGACATCAAGCAAGCGGCTGCGGATGCGTGGATCGAGCAGGTCAATATCGATATTGGTCGTAATGACCGTGGGCATCCGGTGGCTATAACGATGATTCAGTAGTTGGAATAATTTTTCCTGCGCCCAAGGACTCGGATTTTCTACTCCCAGATCATCCAAAATCAGCAGCGCGGCGTTACGAATACGGTCAAAGGTCTCATCGTAGTTCAATTCAGAGGAGGGGCCGTAAGAACCGCGCAAATGGTCGAGCAAATCCGGCGTGGTGATGAACAGCACAAAATCCCCTTGCTTCAGCCGTGCATTACCCACCGCCGCTGCCAAATGCGTTTTGCCACAGCCGTAAGTGCCTTCCAGCAGAAGCCAACCATCCGGCGCTTCGGTAAAACGACGTGCAGTGTTGAGCGCGAGTTCAAGCGAAGCCTGTTCTTCTGGTGTGTGCATCGTCAGATCAGTCTGAAAATTATCGAATGTGCGCTCGTCAAACGCGGTTAAATTACCGAGTTTTCGCAGTCGATCTTGGCGCTCGGTATCTTGTTCAGCCTTGTGATTCGGGCAGCGGAATAATTTACCGAAACGAACATCATCAATCGGCACTTCGTAATGGATAACGCCTAATCCATTACAAATATTATAGCCGCCGCATAATTTACAAATATCACTCTCAACCATGTTCGATAAAGTCTGCATATTCGCCTGAAATGTAGCTTTTGCCATTTTCTTCCGATTGATCTTGGACAGTTACCCTAACCTTACCTTCTGCCTTCCAGCGGTCAAGCACGGCGCGGATATATTTTATTTTACGCGCATTTGCCCGTACCGCCTCGCGCAGTGCATCTTCAATCCACTCACGCGGGAAGTCCTTAACAATATCTTTAAGCTCGTCCGCGATCATCGGAGTCAGCAGGCCGATGTTGCTTTCGTAAAGTTTATAAATGGTGGGGCGCTCCGGCAGAATCTCAATCGGCGCATCCCCCGCACCAGTCCGAAATTCACCCGCTTTAATCTGCTCCACTGCCAATTTTCCGCGTGGCGTATTCACAAAATACAGCTTTTCATCTGCGATTTCTGCACACAACAATATCCCGTGCATCACCGCCCGATTTAAGGCCGCATCCAGTAGCGTTTCGGGGGCAGATTGGGTATTTATTAACCCATCCATTAATGGTGAGTGGGTCAAAAAATCGTTCCGCAGTAGATAAGGAAATTCGCCGGATTTTTGTGGCAGCGCCCAAAAACAAAACAGCAGCACCTTAAGTTCCGCCAGATCATCGACCAACGGCAGCAGTTCAGTGAAAAATGACGACGGCAGCCGTGTCGTTTCGTTCCACATTTCGGCGCTGAATCCCACAAAAACAGGTTTCTGATCGGTCATCACATGTTACCCAAATCGACACGCCGAATCGCGCCGTCCATAAATTTCGTGATGGATTTCTCGAAGTAAAGCGAAACCGTTCCAGTGGGGCCGTTGCGATGCTTGGCAACGATAATATCGGCCTGATTCGGGAATTCAGTGGCCTCATTGTAGAGCGAATCGCGATACAGAAACATGACTATATCAGCGTCTTGTTCTATAGAATTTGATATTACTATATTATTTGATATAAAATCATGATGTACATCAACGGTTAAATCGTATACGTCACTTGTGCCGTCAGGTTCAATTGAAACGATGGCATCCCAATAGACATCACTTGTAGCAAGGTCGGAAAGAATTCTCGATCTCATTGCTTCGCTAACCCTTGCCAAATCTTCACGTCCGATATTTTTCTGAGCGATTACCTTTAAGCTATGACCTGTGAGGTCTGCTTGTTTACGAACATATTTATAATTCAGGCCACTTGTTTCAATTAATGGAATTATATATTGATCCCAGACTATGTGAGGAATGTAATCGCGCTTTGAGCTAGACGACTTATCTAATATATAAATCGACAAATTATTCAAATCATTATTTTTGTGTTCACCTACTGCTTTGACTGTCGAGATGAATCGTTCAATATCGGGTTTACCCGCAACACTAACATGATATTGATCCCTTCCCTTTCCAGTTTGTGGTATTTGTCTACAATGTGCATTAATACCCAAAAGTAAAAGTAAGGTTTGAACTCCAAAGGCTAATTTAGCGCTGCTAGAAGCATAATAAATATTAGGATAGTACCCATTTGTAACAGGTTTCATTTTCAATGAACCATCCGTAGCCCACAGATGACGCAAAAATAGGGCAATGGCTTCTTTGGGTTGTTGGAAGACTTTCTCTGGCACAAATTTTTCATGTGAACGTAACCCGAAGACACCTAGTTCATCCAACCACTTACCCACTGGATTACGTCTGCCATATGTCATGTGTTCCGTCGGCGGGATGAACACTTGATACCAATTTCGTCCCGGTTCTTTGTAGATGCGCGGCCTCACTTTGTCGCCAAAGACTTGTGTGGCTAAGTCCGCGATCAGCTCGGCAAGATCATCTTCAACAGTAGTGTATTGGATAGCATGGTTAGGTAAGGTACAACCATCACCAATCAAGTGACCGAGAAGCGCTAATTCTGCGTCACTCATTGTTTGTTCAGATGGACTCGGTAAGGTACGCGGCAGCGCAATATGATCTTCTGTCGTCAACTCATCTAAACGTTTCCAGCCGCAGATCGTCAAAAATTTATGATTCGCCGTCACACGAATCGAGCGTCCTAAACGGGTGGTCAATTTGAAAACAGGCTGAATCCCGGTACAGAATGTATTCGTGACGATGCCCGGTTCCAGCTTCCAAGTTTCAGTGTTTAAGCTCGTAACGCGGAAGCCTGTTTTGCCCATCAAATTCCGAATCGGCACATAGCGCCCTTCATCCGGCAGATAAACCAGTTCATCACCCGCTACACAACCCGATTCACGTAGATCGCTCAAGACAGGGCGTTTATCCTGCCGTTGTTCAACGGCGCGGGAAAGCTGCGCGGCGGAAATCAGCGGGACATTTAACTCTCGCGCCAACTCTTTTAGCGCCCGGCTGATAAAACTGATTTCCTGAACGCGGTTGTTGATGTAAATACCGCCGCTGCCCATCAACTGCATATAATCGACAATAATCAGATCAATACCGTGTTCATGCGCCATCCGGCGGCATTTAGTCCGCATCTGCTGCGGGGTCATCGCCGGTGTGTCGTCGATAAAAATAGGGAAATTGCTCACGCGCCCGGCAGCTTCTACGAAACGCGAATATTCTTGTGGGGTCAACCGCCCTAAACGAAGCTGCTGCGTCCCGATACCGGTTTCCATCGAGATAATGCGCTGCGTGATCTGCTCCTGTCCCATTTCCATCGTGAAGATAGCGACTCGTGCGCCGATACGGGCGGAATTGACCGCCAATGACAGCAGCATACTGGTCTTGCCCGTACCAGGCCGCCCCGCGAAGACGAGCAAA
>Ga0209591_10000309_pt1 | contig 64599 bp, 51 predicted proteins | sample MAT01_FD_187207 | JGI IMG/M metagenome (GOLD analysis project Ga0209591, IMG submission 187207) | Freshwater microbial communities from Lake Fryxell liftoff mats and glacier meltwater in Antarctica - MAT-01 (SPAdes) (version 2) | ecosystem: Environmental > Aquatic > Freshwater > Ice > Liftoff...
TGCGGCCCCTGCGGGCTGACGATGGGTCACACGACGGCGAACAAGGGCGAGTCGCGCGTCTATCGGTACTACGTCTGCTACAAGGCCCAGAAGCAGGGCTGTGACGCCTGCCCGTGCCGGTCGCTCCCCTTCTTTGCAGATCGAGGGCTTTGTGGTCGAGCAGATCAAACGGATCGGGAAGGACCCGGTGCTGCTCTCGCTCACGCTGTCGAAGTGCCGCCACCAGATGACGCAGCAGCGGGCCGAGGCCGAGCGCGAGCTGGTCGTTGTCGAGCGAGAACTCTCCCGCCTTCACGCCGACCTGCGCCGCACGGCGGGCGACGCCGCCACCGACGGCCACGCCGCCGCCCGGCTGGCCGACTTCCACCAGAACGTCCAGGCGGCCGACGAGCGGGCCGCCGCGCTCCGGCGCGAGATCGCGGACGCCGACGCGGGGCAGATCACGAAGGCCGAGGTCGATGCCGCTCTCGGCGAGTTCGACGGCGTCTGGTCGCGGCTGTCACCAAAGGAGCAGGCCAAGCTGATGCGGATGCTCGTCCAGCGCGTGGACTACGACGCGACGAAGGGATCGGTCTCGATCACGTTCCACCCGCTGGGCCTGCGGACCTTGAGTTCAACGGCGAGGGAGTTAGCCGACGTTTCACCCTTGCCAAGTTGGAGGTTGGAATCAATGACGGCTGGAGATTGGACCTCAAGCCACACCGGCGGCTTTGAGGCCCATTCACGAACAGCCTCTTGGGCACCCCTGGCCCGCATTTCTTCCAGCACTTCAGGCGTGGTGATTAGCTGCGAGAACAGCAAGGGCAACACGTGGTCTTGCTTGATCAGAATCAGGTAGTTGAGCGGCGACGTGTCCGATACGACGATCATCGCCGAATCCCGCGTCGGAGAGCGTCGCTCTCCGACGCAAACTCCTCAGCCGAAAGATCGATCGGGACGTCATGACGCTTCAGCAGTGCATCGACTTCTAGGCGACCCAGCCCCAAGCTCTCGCCAAGTTCGTGCTGCGTGATCCGCTCCAGTCGATAGAACTCGACCAAGGCCGCTTCCTTGAGCGTCTGGTTGGGCTCCTCGCCGTTTTCCCGAAGCATCTGCTCAATTTGTGGCGATAGGCTGAAGCTGATCGTCATGCCAATTCTCCGATTCTGCACGCCCTCGTAAGGAGGTCACGTCTTCCGGAAGTCATAGCACAATCATGCCTGAGAGTACCACCTTAAAGAACCCTGGTCGCTGACAGTCATGGCCGCTTTGCGTCACGGCAAGCAGTCTGTCAGCCATCGAGTTCACTGCCCCCGGACCAGTCTGAGAACGTCCCGTTGCGTTTCCGTGGAGAGTGTGAAGGCCAACGGTCTGCAGCGCAGCGGAGCCCGTCGTCGTCTCCGAGGCCCGTTGCCTGGTCAAGGTCGGATTGACGCACACGACCAAGGTAGTACTTCCTCTCGACTTCCTCGGAGTGCCCTGCACTTGCCGTAACGGCCCAAGGGTCCTTCAACTTCTGGCGAAGGTCCTGCACGGCGTTTCGACGAAGCGTTTGGAACAGGTCTTCCCACCTGGCGATCGCCAATGATGCAAATCGCTGCGCGTTGGGAGCCGTGTCGGAACGCACGGCGATCTGAACCGGGTTCGTGAACTTCGGCAAACCCGAAGCGCTGCCTTTACGTCCTCTTGATCCCCCGTTTCCCGTTTCATGCCTCGTTGATAGACCTTGTCCGCCAATGGTTGATGCTCCCCCCCCGCACATGAGCGCAGATCTCACACGCCCGAAGTCGCTGAGTTCGCCAGCCACTCTCACCAAGGTTGCCCCGTATGATTGTGTGTCCAGCAAGATTCAACCCTTTCCCCCCGCTCACTTTGCTCGATCTCTCAAGCTGGCCCAAGTGAGCAGATACCTTTAAAAAACCTCGCCATGACCTCAGACCGCGCGGAAACCGAAGGCCAACTCCCTCCGCCCTCCGGCCTGTTATCGGATGCGAGCGCCGATGCCCCGCTCCTCGCGCGCCTGCGCGCCGGTGAAGATGCGGCCTTTGATGAACTCCTCCGAGCCGTCGGCCCGCGCCTTCTCGCTGTCGCACGCCGAATGCTCAGAAGCGAGGACGATGCCCTGGATGCTGTTCAGGAAGCCTTTCTCAGCGCTTTCAAAGCCCTTGACCGATTCGATGGCCGCTCCGAACTCTCGACGTGGCTCCACCGCATCACGATCAATGTCTGCCTCATGCGACTCCGAACCCTTCGTCGCCACCCCGAACGATCCATCGAAGGCCTTCTCCCCCAGTTCATTGAAGATGGCCATCAGACCAATCCCTCAAAATCCTGGAAACTCATCGCTCAAGGCGGCATCGAACAAGCCGAGGTCCGCAGACTTGTGCGGTCCAGCATCGACCAGCTTCCCGAGCAGTACCGCATGGTCCTTCTCCTTCGCGACATCGAAGAACTCACTACCGATGAGACGGCTCAGGTCCTCGAAATCACCTCGAACGCCGTCAAGACCCGACTCCACCGCGCACGCCAAGCCCTACGAGCCCTGCTCGATCCGCACCTCCGAGCCGGAGAGCTTTGATCCGTCCGTTTCTTACAGGATGTCCGTCATGTCTTCACCCACCGCCAAACCCTACCTCACCTGCCGCGCGGTCCTCGACTTTCTGGGGTCCTATCTCGACGACGGCCTCACCCCCGAGCAGCGCCACGAGTTTGACCGTCACCTTGCCGTCTGCCCCTCGTGCGTCAACTACGTCAACAGTTACAAATCCACGATTCTCCTCGGCAAATCCTCCATGCGGCTTCCCGGCGAGTCCGCAAGCGGCGACATCCCCGAAGGCCTGATCAACGCCATTCGCCAGGCACGGGCCAGAGCTCGCTGACCGTCGTTGTCATCCTTTCTCCGCAACGTTGAATCCACTTCAGATCACGCGGCACAGAACCCTCCATGATCCTCGCACAGTTCACCCTCCTCGCAGCCGCCACCTATGTTCTCTGCGGGCTTGTCTTTGCGGTGATGTTTGTCGTGCGCGGCGTACAGCGCATCGAACACGGCACCGTCGGCACCCGTTGGCCCTTCCGTCTCATCATCTTTCCCGGTGCCGTCGCGCTCTGGCCGATCCTTTTGAGCAAGTTGACCGCCGCGAGCCGCGAACAGGCCGGGAAGTCAAGCCCATGACCCGCACTCACCGCCGCCAGCACCTGCGCGCGTGGGCGTTGATCGCGCCCATCATCCTCATCATCCTCATCGCGGCCATCCGCACGCGGAACATCGCGGCAACCGCGCTCGCGCTCCCCACCACGACGGACTCGCGACCATGAGCGTCGGATACGTCTCAATCCAGTGGACCAAGCACAAGCGTCTCTACGACCTCGTGGTTGTGTGCGGCATCCTCATCTACATCGCCGCCTTTGTGATCGTCAGCAAGCTGATCTGGCGCGATCCCTCGTCGATCAGCGATGAGGTCCTCCTTATCCGCGCGCTCGGCTCGTGCGCCTTCGTTCTTCTTCACACCATCCTCTGCATCGGCCCGCTCTCACGTCTCAGCCCGCGATTCCTCCCGATCCTCCACAACCGCCGCCACCTCGGTGTGGTGACCTTCCTCATCGCGCTCGCCCACGCGGTTGTCTCGCTCGGCTACTACCACGGCTTTGGCATCGTCAATCCGCTCATCTCGCTCCTCACCAGCAACACCAACTACACATCGTTCGCCGCCTTTCCGTATCAGACCCTCGGCCTGCTGGCGCTCATCATCCTCTTCCTGCTCGCCGCAACAAGCCACGATTTCTGGCTCAAGGCGCTCACGCCCGGCACATGGAAGCGTCTGCACATGCTCGTCTACATCGCGTACGGCCTTCTCGTCGGCCACATCGCCCTCGGCGCGTTGCAGACCGATCGTGGCCTCATCGCGCCCGCCGCGGCGTTCATGGGTGCGGTCATCGTCACCTCGCTCCACATCATCGCCGGTCGTCGCGAAGTTGCTCGCGATTCCAGCCCGGCCTCACCCGTTCAGGAAAGTGCCGACTGGATTGATGCGGGCATTCCCGACGACATACCCAACGATCGCGCCCGCGTGCTCTGCACACCCGGCGGCGAGCGCATCGCCATCTTCAAGCACAACAACACCGTCTCTGCGGTCACCAACCTCTGCGCGCATCAGGGCGGACCACTCGGTGAGGGCAAAGTTATCGATGGGTGCATCACCTGCCCATGGCACGGCTGGCAATACCACCCACACGATGGGTGCTCGCCGCCGCCGTTCACCGAGAAAATCGCGACGTATCAGGTCCGCATCGTTGCCGGACGTGTGCAGGTCAACCCGGCCGCGCTCCCACCCGGCACACCAACAACACCCGCGCTCATCAACCCACTCGCGCCATGAACACCACCGCCCCACACACATCTGCTTCAGCGCGAGACGATCTCTACGTCAACTACCTTCCTCTGCCCGCGCGCGATCGCCGGTTTCTCAGCATCATCATTCCCGCCGCGCTCGGCTTCCTTCTGGGTTTCGGCATCATCTGGGCACGTTCCCAACCGAGCCCCGGACCCGCGGTCTGGCAGACCAGCACGCCCGATGGTCAACCCCGATCATTCCGCGGCCGGATCGTCATTCAACCCTACCCCATCCTCTTCACCGATGACGATGGAACCGGCAAACCAGGCGCGATTCTGCTCATCGAATCCGGAAAGCACGGCGCGCTCGCCCGCGCAACACCCTTCGATGGTCAGCAGACGATCGCAGTGGGTTGGGTTCTTCAGCGTGAAGGCCAGGTCATGCTCGAACTCGACCCTCGTCCATCGGCCTTGACCGCCGATACCGACACCGCGCGTGCAACGAAGCTGCCCACTCGAAAGCCTCTCATCACATCCACATTCCGCGGCGAGATCGTCGATGCCAAGTGCTTCCTCGGCTCCATGAAGCCCGGCGATGGCAAGACCCACAAAGAGTGTGCCACGCTCTGCATTCGCGGCGGTATTCCGGCCATGTTCATCTCACGCGACCCGGCCGGCAAACCCGCCTGGTTCCTTCTCGCCAACCATGATGCCGCGCCGATCAACCCCGCACTTCATCCCTTCATCGCCGATGCTGTCGAACTCAGCGGCCAGATCGAAGAGTGGGGAACTCTCAGGATTCTTCGTGTGAAGGCGCAGGATGTTCATCGGCTGTGACCTCGGGTCATGCTCGGCATCTGAGACATGTTCGACCATCTCGCGCACCACAACCGCCAGTCCGGAAGGAAGCCTCCCGTGAAACCCATCGTGCTCACACTCTCATTCCTGCTCGCCATCCTCTGTCTCGCGCCCTCCGCAAGCGCACAGGCCACCAAGCCAACAACTCTGCCCGCTGAACCATTCACCGTCGGTGATGAAGGCCGCCAGTTCAACTCCGCCGACGCCCGCGGCCAGTTTCTTGCTATCCACTTCCTCCTCACGACCGAGTGTCCGTATTGCTCGCGCCTGATCAACGAATATACCCGGAACGCTCCAACTCTGGCGGGCATCCGCCAGATCTTCGTCAAGCCCGACTCGCTCGAAGCCTTCGATGCCATGCTCAAGGGCCTCCCCGATGGTGACAAGCTCCCCATCTATCGCGACGCGGACTCAAAGCTTGTCGAGAAGTCCAAAATCGATGGTGGTTATAAGTTTCACGGGCAAGTTATGCACTATCCGGCCGTCATCATTCTTAATGAAACCGGCAAAGAAGTCTTTCGGCATATTGGTAAGAGCAACGCCGACCGCCTCCCCTTCGCCTCGTATGCCGCCAAAGTCGCAGAACTGACGACCGACGCTGAAACCCGCCAGGCCAACCTCGATGGCAAGCTCGCGCTTCAGGGTTATGACCCCGTTGAGTACCTCAACAACTACAAAGCCGTCGTGGGTGACAAGTCCATCGAGTCCGCGTTCCGCGGCATCACCTACCGATTCTCCACAGCGGACAATCGCCTGAAGTTCAACGCAGAACCGACCAAGTACCTTCCCGCATACGGCGGCTGGTGCGCGTCCGCCATCGCCAAGGGCGACAAGGTCGAGATCGATCCCAAAAGCTTCAAGGTCAGCAATGGTCGTACATTCCTGTTCTACAAGGGAATCTGGGGAGATGCTCTCAAAGACTGGAACAAGGACGAAGCCGGGCTGACCACCAAAGCCAGCGATCATTGGAAGTCTCTCGTATCAAAGCCATGATGTTCATCGACACACGCTTCCTCAGAAGGATCAACGATGATGTCCAGCATTGACCGTGCTCCTCGAGATAGCTCGCAGGTCCTCTGCTCATCCGTCTCAGTTCCCCTCATTGATATCCTCACCGAGCTCCGGCTCGTGCTCGGCTCACTTCACCCGACGCACTACACACAGCGCATGAGCAAACTCTTCGCGCACAGCACCATCGGGGGCCACGTCCGCCATTGCCTTGACCACGTGCGAGCACTGGTTGACGGACGCGAAACGGGGACCATCGACTACGACCGGAGAGAACGCGAGACCCCGATCCAATCCGATCCCGTTCTTGCGAACCATGAGCTTGAACACTTGATTCATATGCTCACGGGACTTGCAGAAGTTGATGCCGAAGAACGGGTGGCCATCGAGGTGATGCCAACCCGCGATGGCGGCAACATCCGCTTGTTCTCGACCGTTGGTCGCGAGCTCGCGTTCGTGCTCAGCCACACTATCCATCACAACGCCACGATTCGCGGCATGGTGGTCTCGCTCGGCCTTCCGGTGCCGGCCTCTCTCGGCTACGCACCATCTACCCTTGCCCACAACGCTCTGATGTCACGCCCCATCACGCTTCAGTCCACGACGCTTTGATGAGCAAGCCGAACAAGCATGTGTACTCTTACCGTCATCGCGATCACTCCCGAGCATCAGCGTCTGGTCTTCAATCGCGATGAGCAGCGCACGCGACCGACATCTCATCCGCCCGAGCTTCGCCGAACTGGTCCTTACACGACCATCATGCCGATCGATCCAGCGTCCGGAGGCACATGGCTCGCCGCCAATGATGCCGGGCTCGTGGCCTGCCTTCTTAACGCCAACCCCGAGTCATCATCACCGCGCGGCTTATCCACACCGCGGCGCTCGCGCGGCGAGATCATCCCCGCGCTGATGAACAGTGGCAGCATGTCTGATGCTGCACATCAGGCAAGCGCACTCAACCCGCGAGATTACCCTCCCTACCGACTCGTGCTCATGGCAAGCGGAGCCTTCGTCGTGATCGAGTCGGATGGTCATCATCTCACAAGCACGACCGCACGTTCGTTCCGAGAGCCGATGCTCCTGACATCATCGGGCCTGGGCGATGCGGTCGTTGAACAACCACGGCGCATCCTCTTCGAGACCATGCTCGCGCCCCATCGCGCGAGCCCATCCACGCAGGATGACTTCCACAATCATCGATGGCCAGAGCGTCTGCAACTGAGTGTGTTGATGTCACGGGCCGAAGCACGCACCGTGAGCCAGACCACGCTCGACATCGTCAGCGATTCCATTACGCTGCGGCACCGAGCGGTCAGCGATCCGCCCGAGCGCAATGACCCTACCTTTGCCACCCGCATCAACCTCACCAACGCTTGCATTCAGGCATGACCGCGACACCCCTACTCGGACACACCGTCCCCATCAGTGCCGATCGCGCGCCGCAGCTTTCACGCGTTGCGTTGTTCCGCATTGGGATCAGCACAAGACTCATCCGAACCCGCCATTGGGAGTTCTGGCCGACGTGGGTCATCTATCTTCCGCTCTGGCCATACATCTTCTGGCTTGCGTTCCGTCATCGCAGCATCTCCACGTGCACCGCCTGCAACCCCAAGATCCCGCTCGGCGGAATGGTCGGCGAGTCGAAGTGGCAGATTCTCCGGAACCTCCCCTCCAGCTTCATCATTCCCACCGCACTGATCGAGCCTTCGCTCATCGAGCAGCGTGTCGCGATGCTTGAGACCATCATGCGTGAACGCGGCTGGTCGTTCCCGATCATTCTCAAGCCTGATGTTGGTGAGCGCGGCGCGGGTGTTCGCCTGATCGACTCGCTCTGCCGCGCACGGGAGTACCTCACCACCGAGCAGGATGTGGTGCTCGCGCAGGTCTATCACCCCGGGCCCTATGAAGCCGGTATCTTCTATCTCCGCTCGCCCGATCATCCGAAAGGGCGCATCTTCTCGATCACCGACAAGCGTTTCGCCGCGATCAGCGGCGATGGACGATCGTCAATCCGCACGCTGATCCACCTCCACCCGCGTTACAGCACGCAGGCGAATGTGTTTCTGCGTCGCCTTGGTCCGCGTGCCGATCGTGTGCCAGAGCATGGTGAAGTTGTTCCGCTTGGCATCGCGGGCAACCATTGTCAGGGGGCGATGTTCCTCGACGGTGAACACCTCATCACCCAGCAACTCGAACTCGCGATCGATCGTATCGCACAGAGCGGTGATGAGTTCTATTTCGGGCGATTTGATGTTCGCTACACCGATCCCGAAGAGTTCCGCAATGGCCGCGGTTTTCAGATCATCGAGCTCAATGGTCTGCTCTCCGAGTCAACAAACATCTACGATCCAGCGATGCCCTTCTGGCGTGCCCAGCGCATTCTCCGCGATCAGTGGCGATGGGCCTACCTCATCGGCGCGGCCAACCGTGCCCGTGGCGTTCCCGTGCCGTCCTGGCGTCAAGTGCGAGAGCTGATCTTTCGGGCTGATGATCGTTCCGCCGAACAGCTTGATTCAGACTGAAGCGTCTCTCGCATTGAGAACGCCGCACTCAGCCCTGACAGGCAAACCACGTCGCGAGGAAGTCAAAGATGTCCTGCACAGCTGTGGTACCGTCGTTATTAAAATCGCCACTTCCGCTGAAGTAGGCGCCGAGGAAGTCAAAGAGATCCTGCACGCTGATCGCGAGATCGCCGTTGATATCCGCGCTGCGGATCGTTCCGGGACGACTCGCCGAACTTGCGGGGTCGGCACAGACGTCAAGCTCGTTGCGATCAAAGTACCCATCCTGGTCTCGATCGATGCCCATGCGTGTCTGCGAGCCGACCGGCACGATGGTGAACGTGATTTCGCCGCCTGTTGTGGCCGCGGCGATGAGGGTGCTGGTGGTCAATACTTCCGCGAGTCGATCCGACTGCCAGTTGCCCGAGCCGATGTACGCATATCCGCGTTGCACGCCGGCCACCAGCCCCTTGGCAATCATGCCCACTTTGCCGGTGTTGGCCTGGGCGATCATCAGGTTGATGAGCGCGGTGTCAGCCGTTGCGCCGGCGGTGGTCTGGGTGCCAACGGCCGCGTGCGTGTCTTTGCTCGGCGGGCCGGGAGGTTCGAGCAGGTTTGATGTGGATCCCTGGGGCAGATCGGAGCCTGAAAAAGAGAGCAGGAAAGCGGTGAGGTCGGCGACCATCTGATCGCTGCTGACCACAAAGACGGGTTCAGAGACAAAGCGCTCGATCGAATCGACACTTCCATCGTGAAGCACGCCGAAGCCGACGGTGTTGCGCGCCTGCGTGAGGTTGAAGCCGACCTTCTGGTAGAGGTTGCGAAGCTGCGGCGTCTTCATGGTCACGTTGGAGAGGCCATCGGTGGAAACCAGTTGCAGGTGGTGCTCGCCCTTTGGCCCAAGCGGGATTTGTACATATGGAGGTTGAATAGGGTTGCTCAAGCGCATGTCCGTGCCCGCGCCGGTTGGGAGCGTGTGGCACGTCACACAGGCAAACGCGTTGTTATCCAGCCGCGTGGTCACACTTCGGTAAGCGGCAAGTCCGTTGAGCGCGTTGCCGTTTGGCAGGGGCGAACCTGCGGGTGCGAATCGACCGGTGGTGAAGTGTCCCGGGAGTGGGAGATTGGCTGGAAGTGTGTTATCGATGTTGCGGAACGGATTGGGTGGATAAGTGATGGTTGCGAGGAAGTCCTCGAACTCCTGCAACTCCAAAGGCGTGAGGCTTGCATCATCGCCTTGCAGACCCTGGTACGCCGGGTTGAACTCTTCAAGCCCCGCGCGATCGCCGCGCCAATGGTGTGGTTCCTTGCCGATGATGTCCTGCAAGGTCTGCGTGGTCATCGGCCCTTTCATCGGGTGATACGGAGCGAATGCGGGGTTTGCGGTGCCGGGCGCGAGTCCGATGAGCCCCTGCCCGAGATTTCGGGTGGCGGTGGAAACGGCTTGGGGCGCGCCGGCGGGATCGCCAAGATCCCACGCGAGACGATCGAAGCGAGAATCGACGTGGCACGAGGCGCACGCGACGTGGCCGAGCCCGGAGTTTTTGTGCGTGTCGTACAGATGTTTGCGCCCAATCTTGATGACGAGCGGAGTCGGGTCAAAGAGTGGTGTGGTTGAGATGACATTTCGAACAGCGCTGTCGATGGTGGTGATGCTGCCGTCAAACTTGTTGAGCACGTACAGACGCGAGCGGCCTTCATCAAGCGCGAGGCCGGTCGGACCTTGACCGACGTTGATTTCGGATGCCGATGACCCGCGCCCGCCCGAGCTGTTGACGAAGATGACGTTGTTGGAGCCCATGCCCGAGATCCACCCGCGTGTGCCCGAGCTGTCCCACACCACGCCGCGAGGGTCGCCGATCGAAAGGTTGCGACTGTTCTGCGGGATGGTTGAGGTCGCGTAGGTCAGGTGTGCGTTGAGATCGGTGATGGTTGCGCTCAACCCAATCGGATCGAGCGAAGCGAACTGCACGCGCAGAAACTTGCCGTTGACCACAGGCTCGAAACGGACTTCATTCGTGGCATCGGTGCCGACGACCGTCACGCGCCCTGTGCCGGGGTTCACCGAGAGGCTCATGCAGATGTTCATAAGCCCATCGGCATAGGTTACCGCGAGTGTCGCGGCATCGATAATCGCCACATCGTGGTCGTAAACATCCCAACCAACCGGCCGACCCGAGAGCCCGGCCTGCGGGCCAGAGACGAGATTGGTCCAGTCGTGTGCGTTGTCGTCCATCCACCGACCTGCCACATTTTTCTTGACGATGAGCGAGACGGCGGGTGGGTTTGGGTTCGGCGCACGGTTGAGAGGCCCAACCGGCGGGCTGAAGAGGGTGCCCGCGTTTGGGGGCGGATTGATGCCGCCGTATGGCCCGGCCGGATCGGTAACGACATTGGGTGGGAAGGCGATGTTGGTTACGCCGCCTCCACCAAGAACGGTGGAGTGGTTGCCCGACTCGAAAATCGCAACATAGACCTTGGAACCATCGAGACTCACGGCCATGGAGTTTGGTCGTTCACCCAGGATGGGCAGCAGCGTTGGGCCAGCGCTGATGTTCGCGAGCGACCAGGTTTGCACGGTTCGGGCCGAAGCGCACGAGACGAACGCGCGCGAGCCCGCGAAGACGACGTCCGCCGGCTCATCGAGCGTTTCGAGCGTCATCTTCACGTTCATGGTGTTGAGATCAACAATGCTGACGGTGTCGGAGATGTGGTTGACGACCCAGGCCTCGTTGTTGTCGCGGGCGCGAACGCTCACCGGGTCAAGTCCGACCGGAACCGACCCAATCTTGAGCGGGCCGCCCGCGGTGATTGAGAAAATCTCAAGCCGATTGTCCGCGGTGTTGACCGCCAGCAGACGGGTCTGATCAGGCGTGATGCAGAGCGGCGAGACGTGCGCCGATTCCCAGTTCACGAAAGGTCCAGATGAGTCGCGGGGCGCAAAGGGTTGTGCCGTACTTGCCACGGTTGTACTCAGGAGCGCAAGCAAACCGATAACCAGAGCAGTTTCACGTCGGATATTGGGCAGCATGCGCATCTCCATATGGAACTCACTCCGCATCTGTTGAAGTGATTGCAGCGGAAGTGAACGGACAATGTACCACTGGGTAGGGATTTCGACAAGTTGTTTGTTTGGTATTTTGTAGGAAACTGAACATGTGGACAACTCGGTTGCGATCCAAAGCACCAGAATGTTCGGGAGTTTGAAGGTATGAAGACGAAGTTCAAGTTATCCACAATCTTGGTTGGGGTCCTAATTCCCCTTAATTGGGGATTTGCAGCTGATGGCCCGTACGGTGTTTGGCGTTCCTCGGATCAGTTGGTTTGGACCCGAAGTGAGTCAAAGTTCGAGTTGGATCTTGATCAACCCGAGCTCGTGTTGCTTGGAAAACCGACGCCTTCTCGAGTTGGGCCGGATGCCGGGGCGATTTTGGTGTACGGGGTGCGCGGTGGCGAGATGGTGGTTGGTCGTTCGGTTGATCAGGGCAAATCGTGGAGTGCGGTGGAGAAGGTGACGTTCAATGGGTGGCCGAAGGGGTCGGAGGGTGCGCGGGCTGAAGGTCCTTCGATTGTGCAGCTTGATGATGGGCGCGTGCGGATGTACTTCTCGGCCAGCGTATCGACCGAGAAGAAACTCCCTGATTGGATAACGCCGCCGGACGATTCGGTTCCTGAAGCACCGATGATTCCGCCGCCGGAACCGAAGCGAAAGAAGCGTCCTGAGTCGCCGCTGAACCCCGGGGAACCGAAGGGGGGCGGTGATGCGGGGGCGAGTGCCACGACCGTGTCAGAATTGAAACCGTCAAAGATCATGAGTGCGATCTCGAACGATGGTGTGACCTTTGCGGTTGAGGATGGCGTGCGGTTTGAGCTCGAGGGTGTTGATGAACCCGAGGTGATCAGGCTGCCGGAAGTATCGACGAGTGAAGGTGGTGCTGTTCGTCGCGGCCCGTGGTTGATATTTTTGCGGCGTGGGAGTTCGGTGCTGATGGCGACCTCGAAAGATGGGCTTGCGTGGGTGCGTGATGAGACGTTTTTGTGGAGCGGGGTGGGCGGGACGAGCGCGGTGGTGGCGGCGGAAGAGGTCTCGGGCGCGAAAGGGGTTCGCGGGATTCGTCTGTTTGGGCGGAGCCAGAGCGGTGCCGTTTCGGGTGTGTATGACCCTACGACTGGGAAGGTGATGGCCGATACCGGGAAGGGATTGCCGGCGTCTGATGAGGATGCGGCCGTCACAGCGACGGGTGATGGTGCGTACATGCTCATCCGGCGTGAACGAGTGGCCGATAAGCCACGGGGGCCAGAGACGAAGCTGCCTGGCTCGCCACCGGTTCCTCTGCGACCGGGAATGCCGAAGCCGAAGAACTGATCGAGCGTCGTGTACACGCTCGGTGCGTTGTGGTAGGGGGAAGGGTGATGCGGAGATCGTGGTCAATCTGCCGCGTCAGCCCGAAGGAACGAACTTTACGAGTTGATGATGAGTCTGCCGCGGAAACCCTGCCCCTGGCCCAGTTGCTGGGGCAGGGACCATGTTGCTGGAGATGTGCATGAAGCTGATTCGGTCGATCGTCATGAGTGTGTGCGTGTGTGCGGGTGCGTTTGGCGCGGTTGAGCCAGAAACGGTTGAGCTGAGGCCAAAGTATGTTGTTGGTCAGGAAGATCGGTTTGTGGCGGAGATAGAATCGACCCGCGCGGCGAAGTTTGTAGACTCGCAGGTGAATCGCCCGGAGTCGTACAAGCAGATTCTGCGGGTGCATCGCAAAGTTATCGAGGCGAATACCGAAGGGGCGACGATCGAACTGGTGTTTGAGGCGGCGGATGTCTCGATCGTTGCGGGCAGAAAAATTGTTCGGTACGACTCGGAGGGGATCAACGGATCTGAACCGGAGTTGACGCTGGGCACATCGGTGAAGTCGGCGATCAACAGACCGGTGCGCGTGCAGGTGGATGCGTATGGGCGGCCGCTCAAGGTCTCGGGCAACGGCGGTGATGCGGTGACAACGGCGGCGGGCTCGCTGATGGGGGATGAGGTGTTTATGAAGATGCTTGTGCCGCTGTATGGGCTTGGGAAAGAACCCGCGGCCACGAAGATTGGAACGGGTTGGAGCGAGGAGCGAAAGTCGAAGGGTGGGCAGACGGGGGTGATCACGACGACGCTGGACTACACGCTGAAGGGTTTGGAAGGGAAGCTGGCGAAGATCGCGATCGATGGGAAGATGTCGCTCGAGCCTAGCGAGAAGGCGCGCGAGGCGAAGACGACCATTGATGAGCAGTCGATCGTGGGAGAGGTTGTGTGGGATACGGGCGCGGGGTCGGTGCGCAACTACCGGTACAACTTGTCGATGAAGCTGCTGGCGGAGACCGAGGGAAAGATGCGGATGGCCCTGACGGGTTACTCGCTCTCGATACGCTGGCTGGAGGTCTGGCCGCCGGTGTCGGGTTCGACGACAGGCGCGACGACGGGCGAGAAGAAGTGAGCCGGCGAACCGGCGAGTTGAGCCAAGTGTCTGGTTGCCGGGATGAACGACTCGGGCAGTTTGTGTAGAATGGACGCTCCGCCACAAGGTGACGGGGATGGAAGGTTGAACAAAGAGATCTGCCGCGATGTGGCGGATTATTTCGGATGGAGGAAGAACGTATGAAGTTTCGATTGAGCATTTTGATGATCGCCGCGGCCCTGGTTTCGGGAACACCGGCCTTTGCGGTGGGTTCACAACCCCCGGCCCCGCCCGCGAACGCTGCAGGCGCGAGCGCGACGACGGTGACGTTGAAGCCCGTGCTGAAGACGGGCTTGGAGCTCAGGTATCGGGTGAAGATCGATCGAACCGACTCAAACATTGTTCCCAAGGCGATGATGCAGATGGCCCCTGCGGTGAAGTCGGACCCACCGAAGGCCACAACGCCGGAGGTGGAGGTTCCGAAATCAGACGCTCCGCACTCCGACCCCCAACTGACGGACCCCGCGCCCAAGATGGACCCATCACCCAAGCTGATGGATGTGCCGCAGGGTGGAATGCTGAGCGCGGTCGATGGAGCGGTCCATGAAGAGGGGCAGCCGGAGATGTCGGCGGCCAGATCGCAACCAGCGGATGCTTCGGAGCCGCCCGGCAAGGCTCAAGAGCCGGTGAAGAAGGATGATGGTGCGGAGACGGTGCAGGCGACATCGCGCGTTGTTGTGGAGACGGTGCAGGTGATTCGTGTGAAGGATGCGGGCGATGGTGGTGCATCGATGGAGCTGGTGATCGAGTCGATCAAGGCCGATGTGAAGATGCCCGAGTGGACCGAGGCCTATGACAGCACCAAGCCGGAGGATGACAAGGATCGCGACAACCGTGCGCTGCAGGCGTTCAAGCCTCTTGTTGGATTGATCATGACGCTGACGACGGATAAGGATGGAAACATCGCCACCGTGACGGGGAACGAGACGTTCCAGGGAACGGGCTCGATGGCGGGGTACATCCAGCAACTGACAGGCACGGACAACATCCGTATTTACTGGAACATGGCCCTGCACGCCAAGAAGGGTGGCGGGACGTTGAACGTTGGTGATACGTGGACGAACGAAGAGGCTATCAATGCGAAGCAGATGGGCGCAAAGTTTGAGATGTTGACCACGAACACGCTGCGTGCGGTTACGGGTGGTGTAGCCTCGGTCGATTCGACAGGATCGATGCGGCTTGTGCCGTTTGATGCGGCGAGGAAGCCACCGTTCGACCTGACCGATGCGAAGCTGCTGGCGACTTCAACGTGGGATGCGACCGATGGTTTTGCCAAGACGCTGGAGTTTGAACGGAGCTTCCGGTTGGATGGGAGCGCGCAGGGCTTTCCGCTCTCGCGTCAGTCGGTCATCAAGACGATGTTTGAACGCGTGAAGTGACGCGAGCGTTGGTTGAGTGTGACTGCGGCTGAATGTTTGGGCGGCTCATATTTGCCGCGACGACGACGGTTATTGCCATCTTTTGCCCCCGTTCCATCGGGCGGGGGGATTGGAAACTGACATGTCCATGCGCCTGTACCCGCGATTGTTTGCTCGGTTTGCCAATACGGATCAACGTGAGCGGCTGTGGTCGCGGCGCGAGGTGCTGCGGGCATCAGTCGGTGCATCGGCGGGGTTGCTGCTGAGCAATCGGTTGCTGATGGCGGGATTGAACATCGGCAAGGTCGGGCGCGAGTCGAAGCGCGTGGTGGTGGTGGGCGCGGGGTTTGCCGGGCTGGCGTGTGCCTATGAGTTGAAGGCGGCGGGGTATGACGTGACGGTGGTTGAGGCACGATCGCGTGTCGGAGGGCGGGTGCTCTCGTTTGGTGATCTTGTGAAGGGTGCGAATGTTGAAGGTGGTGGCGAGTTGATCGGCACCAATCATCCGATGTGGGAGACTTATCGAGCGAAGCTTGGGCTTGAGTTCATCGAAGTCACCGAGCCTGAAGATCTGGCGTATCCGGTTGTGATTGATGGTGAACTGCTGTCGGAGGCGGATGCCGAAGAGGTGTTCGCCGGGATCGAGGCAACGTACTCGAAGTTCAACGGCGATGCGATGACGGTTGATGAAGACGAACCATGGAAGACTGAGAAGGCCGCGGCGTGGGATGCGATGTCCACGGGCGCGTTCTTGAGCACGCTTGAACTTTCCGCGAGGGTGAAGCGCGCGATTATTGCGGAGTTTGAAGCGGACAATGGCGCGGCGATTGATAGGCAATCGTACCTTGGCAACCTGGCGCAGATCAAAGGGGGCGGGGTCGAGACCTATTGGACCGACACGGAGAACCGACGGTGCAAAGGGGGCAATCAGCAACTCGCCACCAAGCTGCTCGGGGCCATTGGGGCGGAGCGTGTGAAGCTGAAGATGCCGGTTGCATCGATCGAGGTGGGCGAGAAAGGCGCAACGGTGAAGACGGCGGACGGGACCAAGCTGGAGTGCGATGACGTGGTGCTGGCGGTGCCGCCGAGTGTGTGGGGCCGGATCACGATGAGCCCCGCACTGCCGGCCGAGCTGCGGGCGCAGATGGGGTGCAATGTGAAGTACCTGGCCTTGGTGAAGAAGCGGTTCTGGCTGGATGACAAGCTGGCACCGAGCATGGCGGACACGGGGCCGGTGAGCATGACGTGGGAGGGGACGGACAATCAGGAGCTTGCGGAGGATGCGGGCGCGGAGCTGACGGCCTTTTCGGGCGGGCCCGCGGCGGAAGCCTGCCGGGCGGTATCGGCCGAGAAGCGCGATGGGTTTTATGCTGAGCACCTGTCGAAGAGCTATCCTAAGTTTGCTGAAAACTTTAGAAGTGCGCGGTTCATGGACTGGCCGGGTGAAGAGTGGACCAAGGGCGGATACTCGTTCCCCGCGCCGGGCGAGATCACCAGGAACGGCAAGACCCTGCGCGAGGGTGTGGCCGGTGGCAGGCTGCACTTTGCGGGCGAGCACGCGTGCTACAAGTTTGTGGGGTATATGGAGGGCGGGTTGAACTCGGGCGCATCGGTGGCGGCGCGGATGGCGAAGCGGGACGGGGTGGGGTGAGGGGTAGTCACCGCGGAGGGCGCTGAGGGCAGCGGGTGTGCCTGAGATTTGCTGCTTCCCGGTGATCTCTGTGCTACGTGAACCCTCCCCCTGGCCCCCTCCCTCTGGGAGAGGGAAGTGGATCAGCATCCGTTGAAGAATGCGCTGATGTAATCGAAGAGGTCTTGCACTGTGATTGCGCCAGAGCGGTTGAAATCGCCCTCGGCGTTGCCATTGAAATAGGCGGTGAGGTAGTCGAAGAGATCCTGGATAGTGATCGTGAGATCGGCGTTGACATCGACGCAGCCGGGGCCGCCGGGGAAGCTGGTTGGATCGGCGGGGTTGGCACAGACCGAGAGCTCATCGGCGTCGGGCCAGGTGTCGGCATCGCGATCGATACCTATGCGGCGCTGGGTGCCGATGCGTGTGAGGGTGAAGGCCACTTCGTTGCCCGGCGCGGCCGCGGTTCGGAGGGCCGTGGGTGTGGCGGTAAGTCCGGCGCGATTGCCGGTGAAGGTGTTGGAACCGGTGTAGACCCAGCCGCGTTCGCGCCCGGTGGACGGGTCGCGATCTCGTGCGACGAGGCCGACGGCTCCGGAGTTGGCGAGAGTGATGAAGGTGTTGAGACGCGAGGTGAGCGCGGGGGTTGAGTTGTCGGGTCCGGTGAACATGACCTGCTGACCGACACCCGCGTGCGTGCCGGTGTTGAAGCAGAGGATGTAGGCTTCGAGGTCGCGCTTCTGCTGCGTGCCGGCAGAGTTGTTGGTGAAGGTGAAGCCAACGCCGAGCAGTGACCAGATGGTATCAAACTCGCTGTTGTGGTTGAAGCCAAAGCCGCGGTTGGCGGTCTGGCTCGACTTGTTCCAGCCGGTGCGCTCGTGCAGGCCGCGAAGCTGGGCGATTTTGGTGGGTTGAGGGAAGAGGGCAATGCTGGCCTGATCGATCTTGCCGGAGGTGCCGGTTCCTTCGGCAGGTCCGTGGCAATCGCTGCACGAGGCGGAGTTGAGCGAGGGAAGATTGGTGTAGTTGCCGAAACCGGCGAAGGCGTTGCCTGTGCCGGTGGTGACGGGGAGTGAAGTTGGGAGTGAGTTGTCGAGCCCGCGATTGGGGTTGGGAGGGTAGAGGATGGTGGCGATGAAGTCGGTGAAGATCTGCATCTCGGCGGCGGAAGGTTCGGCATCATCTCCCTGAAGGCCGACAAAGGCTGGAGCAAAGGCGGCAAGGTCTTCACGGTCGCCGCGCCAGTGAAGGGGCTCGGTTCCGACAATGCCCTGCAGTGTCTGGGTGACCATCGGACCTTTCATGGGGTGCCAGTCGCCGCAGCTTGGGGTGCTGCAAGACTGGTTGAAGACCTTCATGGTTCCGGAAGGATCGCCAAGATCCCACGCGAGAAAGTCGGTACGACCATCGATGTGGCACGAAGCGCACGAGGCCTGACCCAGACCACTGGTGTCGTGGGTGTCGTAGAGCAAAGGTCGGCCGAGCTTGATGGAAAGGGGTGTGGGATCAAAGAAGGGTGTGCGCGAAGTCTCGGTGTTGGTGGATGTTGAGATGGTGGAGATCGAGGAATCAAACTTGTTGAGGACGAAGAGTCGCGATTGATCGGGCGAGAGGGCCAGACCGGTTGGACCTTCGCCGACATTGATGGTCGCGTGGCGGGCACCGGTTGTGTCTGAGAGAATGATGTTGTTTGAGCCCATGCCGCTGATGTAGGCGCGGTTGGTCGCGGCGTGCCAGACGATGGCGCGAGGATCGCCGATCGAGAGATTGCGCTGAGTTTGCGGGATGCTGCGCACCGTGTAGCTGAGGTGGGGGTTCAGATCGGCAACCTGCGTTGTGCCCGGTGTCGCCGCGTTGAACGAACCGATGCGGACACGGATGAAGGTGGACTTGATGTTGGGCTCGAAGCGCACTTCGTTGGTGGACTCGGTGCCGATAGGCGTGATGGTGCCATCGGGCCTGACCGCGAGACCCATGACGTTGGTCAGCATTCCGCCCGCGTACGTGATGGCGAGAGACTGCGTGTTGATGATCGCGACATCACGGTCGGCGACGTTCCACGTTACAAACTGAGACCAGTTGCGTGCGTTGTCGTCCATCCACTGTCCCGCGGCGTTGCGGCGGACGATCTGCGCAACAAGCGGGGCGGAGGGCAGCAACGGATTACGCGGCGGGCTGAAGGTGTTGCCACTGTTTCGTGGGGGAACCTGGCCGCTGTATGGACCGTTGGTGTTGGCGACGGCTTCCTTGGGGATGCAGGTGGTGGTGTTGGCACTCTCGAAGATCGCGGCGTAGACACGCGAGCCATCAGGGCTGACGGCGAGGGCACGTGGGTCTTCACCGTTGATGGCGAGGAGCGTGGGCGCGGCGGCGAGGTTGGCGAGGTCGTAGACGGCGATCTGGTTGCGCTGCGAGAGCGTGACGAAGGCCCGCGTGGGTGTGGGCACACCGGCAAAGACGACATCGGTGGGTTCATCGCCGGTCAGCAGTGTGCGCGTGACGCGCCGGGAGGGAAGATCGATGATGCTGATGGAGTCGGAGAGGTGGTTGATCACCCAGACTTCGGACTCGGAGCGTGCTCGGACGGAGACAGGCTCAAGGCCGACGGAGATCGATGAGGACCAGACGGGGACGGGACCGGTTGTGTCAAAGAGTTCGAGGCGTGCATCGGGTGTGTTGACGGCAAGAAGCGTTAAACCCGAAGGGGTGAGGGCGAGGGGAGAGACGTGGGGGAACTCGAAGTTGGCGAAGCCGGTCTGCGCGAGCGCGGAAACGGAGGTCATAAAGACTGGTGAGAAGACCGCCGCGATGAGGTATCTGGTCTTGAGCATGTTGAGGACTCGATGCGGTGCGTGAATGAGAGGAACTTAGCCGCGCGTGGGCAAGATGCTCATAATCGCAGATTGAAGCGGATGAAGCAAGGGTGTTATCGGGATTGGTTGGGGTGAAAAGACCGCTCAGACGGAACGATTGCCGGCCTGACGTGATGATTACCGGCGTGTACGATCGGCGAGAACGGAGACCATGCATGGCGATCCTGGCTGCAAGTGGTGGAGAGGTAGGTGGGGGGGAGATCAGAACGGCGGCGGAGGCGCAAGCGGCGATTGACCGCTTTCGCGCCGACTATCGCGCGGTGCGAGAGCAGGTGGCCAAGGCGGTGGTTGGGCACGATGACGTGGTGGATGGTGTGCTGACGTGCCTGTTTACGGGCGGGCACGTGCTGCTTGAGGGTGTGCCCGGGCTTGGCAAGACGCTGCTGGTGCGTTCGCTCTCGCGTGCGCTGGGGCTGAGCTTTGCGCGGATTCAGTTCACACCCGACCTGATGCCGGCGGATATCAGTGGAACGACGATCGTGGTGGAGGTCGATCGTGCGGATGGGAGTGGTGGTGGGGGTGGCGGGCGGTCGCGCGAGTTTCAGTTTCAGCGCGGCCCGGTGTTTGCGCAGATCATTCTTGCGGATGAGATCAACCGGGCGACGCCGAAGACGCAGTCGGCGTTGCTTGAGGCGATGCAGGAGCGGAGCGTGACGGTCGCCGGTGTGACGCATTTGCTGCCGCGTCCGTTTCTGGTGATGGCGACGCAGAACCCGCTTGAGCAGGAGGGGACCTACCCATTGCCCGAGGCGCAGCTTGACCGGTTCTTCTTCAAACTACAGGTTGGGTATTCGAGCCGGGCGGAGATGGGGGAGATTCTGAACCGGACCACGGCGGGGACGAGCGCGGACATCACGCCGGTGCTTGGGGCGGAGGCGATCTTGAATGCGCAGGCTCTTGTGCAGCGGGCGGTGATCGCTCCGCACATTCAGGATTATGCCGTGCGCGTGGTGCTCTCAACGCACCCGAAGGATGTCACGGGGAAGGGCGGGGAGTTTGCGACACCGATGGTGAACAGGTTTGTAAGGGTTGGCGCCTCGCCCCGCGCAGCGCAGGCGCTTGTGCTTGGCGCGAAGTGCCGCGCCATGCTCGATGGTCGTGCCGCGGCGAGTGTAAGCGATATTCAGGCGATTGCCAGCGCGGCGCTCAGGCATCGGCTGATCCTGAACTTTGAAGCGCAGGCCGAGGGTGTCACGGCGGATGCGGTGGTTGAGAACATCGTATCAACTCTGCCGGTGCGCGGCGAGGCGTGAGCGCGATTGCTCAGGAACAACCGGCGAAGTAGGCCGCGAGGAAGTCGAAGATGTCCTGTACCGAGATCGCGCCGGAACTGTTGAAATCGGCGGTTGGTTGGCCGCTGAAGTAAGCGGTGAGGAAGTCGAAGATGTCCTGCACACTCACGCTTCCGGAGTTGTTGAAATCGGCGAGGCAGAGCACGGTTAGAACTGCAAATCCGGAGATGCTGGTGTTGCCGCACGCATCGGTTACGCGGCAGGCATGTCGGCCCGCATCGCTCAACTGGGTGTTGGTGATCGTGAATGTCGGCGAGGTGGCACCGGAGATGATGGAGCCTGAAGTTGTCGGGCCGTTGATCAAGGTGACTTCAGGGTCGGTGCGCAGCCATTGATAGGTGAGCGGTCCGCTACCGGTCGCCGCAACGGTGAGTGTTGCCGTCTGCCCCTGCGTCAGCTCAGCGGAGAGGGGCTGTGGTGAGAAGGCGATCGGTGCGCAGACGACGGTGAACTGACGCATCATTTCGTGATCCTCATGTTCGAGGATGTGGCAGTGAAAGGGAAAGGTGCCGGGGTAGTCGAGAAATCGCGAGATGACGCGCGTGATCTGGTTGGGGGTTGCCTGCACGGTGTCTTTCCAGCCCATTTCGCCGGGTGGTGGAAGCGTGGGTGTTCCGGTGGGGATGATGTTGCCACCGATATCGACGGTGAAGTTCTGTCGATCAAGGATCTGGAACTCGACAAGGTGCATGTGCATCGGGTGCGAGATGCCGGAGCGGTTGACCCATGACCAGATCTCGGTTGTGCCGAGCACCGGAAAGTCGGTGATGTCGTCCCACATCAGTGAGTTGATCAGCCACATGTCGTGCGAACAGATGTTGTCGAAGACTTTGGTGAGTTGGAAGCTTCGATGGACAACAGCCTCACTCTCGGGCGTGCGCGGCACGGTTGCAAGGGTTACGGGCAACGGATTGGTGTGACCGATCGTGTTCTGCACAACAAAGCGCATGATGTTCGGGATATTCGGGCCGCTGCCGCCGCCGGGGAAGGGTGAGAGCGCGAGGTTTTCCATGGTGATGTGCCCGCCGGCGGGCACGTTCGCGAAGTCGATCACCACATCGGCCCGCTCACCGGGCATGATGGTGAGGACTGGTGCGCTGATCGCGCTGCTGAGTTCGACCGGTTCGGCGAGCAGACCGAGATCGCTCCCGATCTGCCACCAGGGTGCGTTCGGACTCGCGCCAGCGTTCAGTCGGAGTTGATAGGTGCGTGTGTTGCTGCCGTTGAGGATGCGGAAGCGGTACATGCCGCGCTTCACATTCATGAAGGGCGAGACCTTTCCGTTGACGACGGCGAAGTCGCCCAAGAAGCTGTCGGAAAACACGGCGTTGTACTTGAGTGAGCCATTGGGGTTGAATGAACGGTCCTGAATGATCAGCGGGACTTCGTTGGTGCCGCTGGGAAGACCGAGGGCCTGCTCGGCTTGATCTCGCAGCAGGTAGAAACCGGCAAGACCCATGTAGACGTTGAGCCGCGTAAGACCGAGCGCGTGGTCGTGGTACCAGAGCGTCGCGGGGCGCTGATGGTTGGGATAGATGTAGAGGGGCGAACTGACTCCTGGTGGCACAGCGGTATCCGGGGCTCCATCGCTCTCGGGTTGCACGTGCGCGCCGTGCAGATGGGTGACGGTGACGGGCACAGTGCCGGTGATGTTCGGACCGTGCAGGCAGGTATCGACAGCAAGAAGATGGTTCACCAGCAGATTGCCGTTGCCATCGCGCAGGCCGTTCCGCCAGTTGACGGTGACGGTCTGGTCGGCACCGGCCTCGATCGTCGGGCCGGGATACTGCCCGTTGTAACCCCACACGGTGCTTAAGGGTAACGCACGATGAAATCGGTGCTGCCTTTGGAGGATCTCAACCTCGTAGTGGGCCACACCACCGACAACGCCAGTTGTCGGAACCGCGATCAAAGGAACAGAAAGTTCTTCGATGAATGGGTCGAGGATCCACGGGCAACTGACACTTACGCAGGTTACGGTGTCGCCTTGATACGTGCCGACCGCGGTCAGGCACGCGGCCTGGGTGACGAAGGTACACGTAGCGTTCGGAAAGCAGCACGCGCCCGAGAGGACCGGGCACGGTGGTGCGCAGATCGTCGCGTCGCCACGATAAGTACCGCTCGAACCTGCGCAGACTCCGGGTGTGAGTAGTGAGCACGAGCCGTTACCGAAGCAGCAGCCGCCGGTCGGCTGCGGACATGGGTTTGGTGAGCAACTTGTGCCGCTGCCCTGGTAGTTTCCACCCGAAAGCCCACAGGCTGTTGAAGTGGTGCTGGCGCAGGTGCCGTTTGCGGCGCAGCACGCACCGCTGGTGACGGGCGGGGTGAAATCGATGGCGAGCTTGGGACGTTCGGCGGCGGTATCGTTCTGTCGGCTGCTGATTCTGCGAGCGGATTGCGGGGCCGATTCATTTCCTTTGAGCAACCAACCGAAGTTGCCCGTGCCATTGACCCACGCCTGCACATCGTTGACCATGCCCGTACCCGACCAGGTGAACGAGCCGGTGGTCGGCGATGGGGGCACGACGGTGGATGCGCTGGCCGCGGTGATGTGTGTGCCGCCCGCGGTTGTCCAGGTTGCTATGTTGAAAATGCGGTGGGCCCAGGTGACATCGTTGGCCGATGCGGAAGTGCCGCCGCCGCCGTTGCTCGGCGCGATTGAGGTGCCCTCGCTCCAATCCTGAGTCAGACGATGGATGGTGATGGCTTCGCTCACGCCACCATTGTCGGTGCTGTTGTCGGAATGGAGCGTGAGCGTCACGCTGTTAATGATCGAGCCCGAAGGTATCGCCGAGAGGTCGAACCTGATCAACCCGCGTCGGCGGTTGTTTCCGCTGTTGTTGCCGACGTGGAAGAAGGGACCAGCACCGTTGGCGTTGCCGGTCTGATCGGCGTAGATGGTCGCATCCTTGGCCGCGCCGAGGCTGACCGAGTCGGCCGCGGCGGTCCTGGGCAGCAGACTGAGCACGATGAGGACGACTGTCGCAAGGGCGGTGGTGTTGCCGAGACGGGTCATCAAGAGACTCCGGGTATCAGAGCGTTGGCGAGTACGGGGGTTCATACCGTCAATCCGAAAGGTCGATCACGGTGGTTCCACGCGACGAGATGAAGCATCAACAAAGCCAATTTGCAGGTTGTTCAAGGTGCTGTGGCGGGCTTGGCCAGTGCGGGCGGGCGTTCGCCCACCGGTTCGAGTATTTCAACCGACAGGACCAGCGCATCAGTTTCTGGCCCGCTGCCCGCGCGGACTGTCGAACCGGGTGAAGGGTTGTTCGGATTGGCCGCGGAGTTATCGAAAACGCCCCGTACTGAAAGGCGCGTTCCGGTGGGCAGGCTCAGCGGCTCGATAAACTCGTAACGGATCTGCCAACGAAAGTCGTAGTTGGGCGCAGCAAGAATCGTTGATACCGAACCATCACGGTGAATGGAGTCGATAGAGACTTCGCGCCCCCGCGACCGCATGGAGGGTGTGATGGCAAGGATGGGTGCATGATCAGGAATCGCCAGAGATGCCGAAGCCTCGACCCGCGGCACGCCCGGTGCAATATCGAGTGATGAGGTGCTGACGGTGAGTGATCGGACATTCCACTTGGGCTCTTCGACCAGACGCATCCCGATACGGAGTGTGGTCAGCGCTTCCTTGCCCATTGGGCGCGAATACACATCGGCGATGAGCAGCGAACCTGCGCGAACCCGCTTGGCCACGCCCGCCGGGTATCGGATGATGTTGTCGCCCGGGCTGTAGGTGGCGAAGAGTTCCAGTCCCGTTGGCACAGCTCCCGACTCGGGCAATACGCCGCCGGGGTGAAGTATCCAGATCAGTGCGTGGTGAACGGATTCGGACTCGACCGGGCGAACTTCAAGCGCGGAGATCCAGCGGTCTTCAGTGAACGCGAGCGAAACCACCTGACGCCCGTACCGAAGGCCGCCCTCGGCAGGAAGTCTGAACCCCGGTGTGGTGAGAATCAGGTCTGGTTCGCCGATGTTCCAGGTTCTTGATTGGCTGGTCGGCACCGGCGCATCTTTGGGGTCGCCCTCGATCAGGCCCGCGCGCAGCCATTTCAAGAGGTCATCTTTATCAGCCTGCGCAACGGATCGATCGTTGACCCACACGGTCGAGCGACCTTCGGGTGAAACAGCACCGTGCCAGGGTGGCATGAGCCGGTCATTGACAACAGCATCGATCATCTTGGCCCGACCTCGAACGGCGGCGATCGAATCAAGCTCGAAAGGCGCGGGCCCACCGGGTCGGTGGCACGAGACGCAGTTGTCGGCAAAAATGCGGGCGATTCGACCGTAATACGTCAAGTCATCGGTGACGGGGGCGGAGGTCCGCGGTACATCGATCAGGCATCCGGGCGACCACGTTGCCCCCACACGCACGCGACCGAGCGTGAGCAGCGATTCCAGCGCATCGCGAAGAAAGTGCTGTCTTGGTGCATCGAGCGCGGCCCCTACGCCAAACTGGTCATCCACCGCGCCGCGATACACCAGCGTGCGGGCCGCATCGATCAGAAAGACCTCGGTTGTTGTCCGTGCTCCGAGTGCGCGGGGAATGGTTCGGGTGCGATCGGCAAGATATGGACCATCAAAGCCGAACTTGCGCACCTGCCGCAACATCTCGTCGTTCGTGTCGGCATCGACGGTGTTCACATAGACGAACGTGATGCCGCGCTTGCCAAACTCATCTTCCATCGCGGCGATTCGGGCCGAGTACTTCATGCACAGTGGGCAATCGACACTCGTCATCACCAGCACGAGGCCCTTCCGATCCTTCAACATGGCGGAAAGCCGGCGCATCTCGCCGCGAAGAGGGGTCAGTTCGAGATCGGCCACAAGCTTCCCGACGCCGAGTGAGCCGGGCTCCTCGATTCGTGCGGTACGCTGAAGCGGAGGTTCCTGGGACACAGCCGGAGTGCCCAAAACCATGAGCAAGAAAATGATAGCCGCTGCCCGGCATGCTCGGTCAGTTTCATTGCTCATCGCCTGACTCCTGCGGAACTGACCATCAGCGGCGGCGGCGGAGTGCCAAACCGAAAACCCCGCTCACCGCCACGCACGTCGGCGCGGGGATGTTGTGGATCGTCGTGCTGAAGTTGTCGTAGATGACCACGTTGCTGTAGTTCGTGCTCCCCGAGTTGCCGACGATAAACCCGAAACGCAACGGGGCACCTGTGGCGGAAAAATCGATGGGCGCTCCCGAGACCAGAGGCGCGAAGTCGCTTGCCACAAGGCCAGCCGCGCCGTGCGAGGTCCAGAATCCGCTGCTCCCGGTGACTTCGGGATCGGCAAAATAGACCACCTGTCCCTGCTTGGCACCGAGCATGATCGAGTGACCCTGCCCACCCAGGCCGGAAATCCAACGTGCATCGATTGAATAATCCACGCTGGTGATGGCACCTTGCAGCGCGGGTTCGTAGCGTGTCGCAACCGATGTGCCGTATCGGCTGAAACCGAAGACCACCCCGCCCGCATTGAGCGTGTTGGTCATCTGGCGGCCAAATCCGGGGTTGCCGCCCGTCGTCTGCGCCGCGGTCGAAGTGCCGCCGGGGCTGATGACTGAAGTTTCAAGCCCCCAGTTTGAAGGCGCAAACTCGGTATCGGAAAGGATGACATCCGCGTTGGCCACGCTGACACCCACGACGGCGGACGCAGCCACCGAGAACAACTGTACTGGTTTCACGAGGTCTCTCCTGGTTCCACCAGAGTCTAGCACATGGCCTCGATAATGCGAGGCAATTTCGCATGATGATGCCATGAGCCTGAGAATGTGAATACAGGGAAAGTGGCTGGTGGAAACCAGCGATGGACACAGGTGCGGCAGTCCGAGAATGCGAGCGTCAGGCTGCGAGTTTCATCGTCCGTGTCTGCACAACGGTAGCCGGTATCGGCACATGCAACTGGCTGACCCAGCCGCCGTACCCATTGGCTTTGACGCCGCTGGCGGCATAATCCGCGAGCCAGACCGACCCATCAACAAGGTAACTGAACAGGTGATCGCCAGAGATCATCTCGACCTTGGCCGCCCACCAGCCGCTCGGCTCGCGCAGCATGCGGATCGAACGCGCTCGCCAATCGGTGAACGACCCAACAAGTTCAACCGCACGGGCCTCGGGGAGGTAGACACGGAAAAGATGGTGGGCTCCGTCTTCATTGATGACCATAGGCTGAACTCCTGAGGCGGTGCGTGCGGATGTGTACGGTGTGGGTTGTGCGAACGATCGAGTTGGAAACAATCGCAAACGCGATGCGAGTGTGTTGGGGTGTGCCCCGCGAAGGTTTAATCGGGATGTATCGATAGGAACTTTCGCCCGTTATGCTGTTGTGCTTCAAGAATCTCTTCTTTGTGGAGAACCCCTTTGACAACGACCGGGCGGAACCATCGAAGCTCAAGCACACGCGCAGTTTCTGCCTGGGGGTTGGTGGTCGCGTTGGGCGTTTCAGGATGCACACGCGATCCGCGCCCGATCGCGGCCGATTCCTCGCCCACCGTTGCGTCAAGTTCAGATCTTGAGTTGACGACGCCGGCTGAAGTCTGGGCCTTTGCCGGAGAGCCAGTGGCGGTGCCGTTGTCGCAAAGTCTCTTGAGACCCGGACAGACCGAAGTGGTTGTACAGACCGGCACGCGGGGTTCAAGGGCACTCCCCATCTGGCGAATCACGCGCCCGTCTTCAAGCCTTTCACCACTGCAGGTATCGGCGTGGTTTGGCCCAACCCGACCCTTCGTGGAGCAGCGCGCGATTGCTCGTGAGCAGGAGAGTAAGAACGAAGCTGGCGTCGCGTGGGTGGTCTTGGCGCACGATGATTCAGATGTACTTTCGATTGACGGTCGTCGAACGCGAATCCGTACGCTCAACCTGAGCACTTCGGGTTTGCCCGCCCTGCCCGCATCATCTCCGCCCACATTATCGTCGCCCGATGAGTCGCTGAAGCGTGCGCTCTTGCCCGTTCTTGCCTCGCCCTTTGCCGCGTGGCGGGCTCGGCTTGCACTCGGCGTTTCGCTGGTGCCCGATGATCTGCGCACTGGCGGTGTTGATGCCGGGCCGATTGCCGCGATTGATCGAACAGAGAGCCTGCTCTGGCACGAAGCGATTTCGCGTCTGCAAATGGCCGATCCCGCAATCAGTGCGCGGGTCGTGCAACGGTTGGCTGGTATCGTTGAGTTTGAAGGCTACGCGCGCACGGCTCTTTGGCCGCAGGATGCCTCTTCGCTCGCGCAACTCCGTGCCGATCTTCTCGCCAGCGATTTGGGTGCAGAGGAGCGTGTGCTTCGCGCTCGTACGTGGCTTCAGGCTCAGCCTGTCGCCGCGGCGTGGGTTGTGGATGATGCCGGTCTGCGTGATGCCACCACGGGAGCCCTGATATGCAGCGTGATGGTCGCCAATCTGAGTGACTCGCCCGCATCGGTTTCGGCGGTTGTCGAAGGGGCGGGCATCACTGCGGCCGGTCCTGATCTGTTTGCGCTTCAGCCCAGATCGGCCGCGATACTCCGGGCGGCGGGCCTGTCGGGTGACAGTGGGCGTGAGCGAACGGTGGTGGTTCGTGTTGGGGGTGGTGCCGCGGGATCGCGCGGTGTTGAGTGGACCAAACGATTGAAGGTGGTCTGTTCATCCATGCCCGCACAGCCGCCGGGCTTCTCGGTCGGGCCACTGGTGATGGATGCCAACAACACGCAGCTGCTCGCGGCGACCGAGCAATCGGCTCGAGGTGTGCCGGGGAGTCCTGATGGTGTTGAGCTGCCGCCCGCATCGCGTGCAACGATCGGGATGTTGCTCGCCGAGCCGAGCGATGTTGACGGTGCGGGCGGGGGTCAGAAAACCGCGGCAAGGTGGACGCTGTTTGTTGAGTGCATGATCAGCGGCGTGGAAGCAATGGCGGTTGACACCGACCGCTTGCGGATCTTCCTTGGCGCGTCGGGCGACGGTCGGGGAGGCAGCACAGGTAACAGGAGTGGGGCGGGTGTGCGCGAGATCATCGTGGCCGCACCGCGTGTGGCCGATGATGGCACGAGCAACGAAACCTCAACACCATCGGGCGTGCGTGCTGTGCGCAAGAGCGATCGGTGGGTCTGTTGGATTCCGATTCCCACCGAGGCCATCGAGCGTGACGGACGACTCCGCATTGGGCTACATCGAGAACTGACTGCCGGGTTGGTCATTGAACGCGCGGCCTGGCCCCGCCCGATGTTTCCATGGCAGCAGGAGCCGGGCCGATTGTGCGTCGAGTTGAACGCGTGGAACGCGCGCCCGGCTGAGGCGGGCAAATCAGGCCGTTGAATATTTCTGCGCGGGCGTGGGGGTGTGGGTGCGTCTGTGTGAGGGTCAGAAGACGATCGTCATGTTGAGGCCGATGAAGGGTGCCGCCTTCGTGTTGTCTTCCGACACGTCCTCACCATTGCGATCGTCGATCTTGAACTCCTGCCACGCCATCACGCCCCCTTCAAACCCAAGCACAACGCTCGGGCACGGTCGCCAATCAACCCCAACCTTGATTGGCACGCGACGATCACGCACGACTCCTTCGGGAAGCAGCCCGCCATCTTCGAGACGATACTCGCGAGATTCGTAGGCACCAGAAAGCCAGACGCTCCACGCATCGTTGATGCGGTTGTCGAGCCGCAGACCCGTGCCCCGTGAAGAGAGCAAGAGCTTGTCGGTGATGCCCCATTCGATCCCGATCAACGGCAGCACAATCGCATCGTCTTCGAGTCTGCTCTTGCCCAGCAGACCAAAGGTAGTGGCAAAGCGATCGCTGAAGCTGTACCTCGCACCGATGAACCCGCCGAAGGTCGCGCTCTCACCAACATCCGCCTCGGCTTCACCGGCAAACTCAACCAAACCGCCGCCGATGATGGTCCACTGCTCATCGAGCCCATACCTGAAGGCCGGTGTGATATCCACGCGATACAGATCGTTGAAAGGTTCATCCTGCCCGGCTATGAGCTGACTCGAACCTGAAAAGTTGTACCACGAAACCTCAGGCTCGATCCCCAGCGAAAGCCCGAGCGAGTCGTTCAACTGATAGGACATGTCAAGGTCGAGTCCTGCGCGGGCCACCGAAACCTGCCCGCCCAGATCTTTCAGATCGGCGGAAAAGATGTACTCTCCGCGTGGGCGCGCACTGAAGTTGAAGGTTCCCGGTGCGCCCGCTGCCCTGCGCAGCTTTGACGGAGCATCCGATGGTCCTGCCGCGCCCGCAGAGGTGATGTCGGGCGGAGCCGACTCGCGCTGCGCCTTGGCACAGGGAACAAGTCCGGCAGAGAGCATGAGCATGGCAAGCAGAACTGAACGGGTCATGTCGAACTCCGGCATGGTGAGCGGGCGGGTGGACACGTGCTCATCGTACTACGTTGAGCGTGCGCGTGCGCCAACTCTAAGTGTCAACTCCGCACACCTCGCGCATAGATTACCCATTCAAGAGTGGCCAGGGCAAACGCACCGAGCAGGAACCAGTGCCATACCTCTTGCTGGCCGGATCGAGCCCCTGAAACAACGCTCGCACCAACCTTGCCTGCCTCACCAAGGGGAACATCAACACCCGGCCCGGCAAGTTGTCCGCCAAGCAATGTCTCGCGTGAACTTTGCAGATTCACACACGCAACGGTCTCTTCGGAACCCGTCAGTTGGTAGACACCGCATCGTTCAAAGATGCCGAGTCTCAACGGCAGTGATCCATGACCATCCGGTATCTCGATACGTCTGAACACCCTGCCATCAGTATCGGTGGCGACAACCTGCCTCGCATCTTTGCTGGTTGTGACCAAGACTGGCTCCGCAGTTGTCCATGCAATCCCGCTCGCCGCTTGCCCGATCCCCACCAGCTGATCGACCGCATTGGCGATGAAAATGGGGAACGATGTATCCGGTCCCCAGTTGGAGCGCGCGAGTGCAAACGATGTGACCACGTGAAGCGGTCGGCCATACCGCTCATCACTTCCCGCCACGCCCGCACGACGTTCCTGCAAGGCCATCAGTATGCCCTCCTTACCCGAACTCGTCACTCCATATCCAAGTGCGACAACTGATGTATCAGGCGAAGCGTTGGTCCCCGCAACGTCGGATGAACCGACAATCCCCGGTGGTGCGGGCGCGATGATGATCGGATCAAGCCCTACGTAGCTCAATAGCGGGTGCGTGCGCTTCCATGATGTAAACCGTGAGACATTCGTCGCGTTCAAATCTCCGCCTGCGAGCGGCGATAAACGAAGTCCATCGATCGGAATGCCCGCGCCGAAACTCAGGCTCGGTCGTGGCGGAAGACCACTCGGTTCCACACGATCAAACACCATCAGGTTCACATCCGGCCCGGTGCTGGTGGTCCACCGGGAACGACCATCGGTCCGAGCCGAATCGATCTCCGCCTCGTAGCCTTCGGCGGTCATCAACCGCACCGCACGAGGGGCGACGCTCTCCATCACGCCGAGCAGAAACGGATCAGGATCAGGCTTTCCCTCACGCGACGGCGCGACCATCACTATCGACGGAGTGATCGCCGCGCCAACCCGCAGGGCACAGACGTTGTCCGCGCTCAACAAGTCATCACCATCGATCGTCAGAACAATCGAACACGCATCACGATGGTCCGTGCTGAACGTCAACGGCAGATCCGCCGGTGTTCGCGCCACATTCACACGACGTGATTCGGCGATTACGCCATCCACCAGCAGCCGTACCGAGGCGGATACGGACTTCGCAGCGGTCGATTGCACCCGTGCAAAGATTCGTATGGTCTCTGGTCTGACGGTGTCGCGCCGCGCGTTCATCGTCACGATGCCAAGGTTGATCGTCTCATCGCCGATCCGCGGCGAACCTCCCACCACAATCGCCCGACCCTTCAGCGCACCCACACGCTCGGTTGCGCCGGGCTCATCGGTAAAGACCACGACCTCGGCGGCTTCAACCTGAACATCCGTCGCGGCCTGCGCTGCCGAAAGCAGCTTCAACGCCTCGTCGCATCCGCCCGGTTGATCGGTCGGTTCGATCAACAAGATGGCTTCCACAACCTCACCCAAATCGCTGGTAAACGGGCACCGCACCCGTGCCTGCGCTGCAGAAGACACGACCTGCACCATCGGTCGCTGCCCGCTCGTGCCGGAAGATCTGCCGAGCGACTGTGCGAAGTCAACGGCCTTTCGCCGCGCTTCGTCAAGCCGTGTCACTGCCACGTCGGAACCATTCCCGGCAGGCTCACCATCGCGGGCCGACATCGAAGCGGATTGGTCGATCACGATCACCACTCGATCACTCACCTGCGCGGGTCCTTCAACCACCGGGCGAGCGAGCGCCATCAGCAGCCCGGCCAACGCCAGCATCTGCAACAGCAGCAGCAACGATATCTTGATCCACCGGAACGGAACATTCACCTGAAAATCTTTGAGGGCCTGATCCCACAGCAATGTGCTCGAAACGCGCAGCGGGCGGCGACGCAACCTGAGAAAGTAGAACGAAAGCAGAATCGGCCCGGCGATGGCCGCGCCGATCAGTCCGGAAGTTGGATCAAGAAAGGTCATGGAGCAGAATGCGTGGGTTCAGGTTCCCCAACCGGCACGGGGTTGTGGGCGCGCCGGGGCCATCGCGTGTTTATCGACAGGCGCGATGTCAGCCTGAGCCGCCTCGGGTGGTCGATGCTTCTTGGCAACAACAAACATCTCTCGTGAAACTTCGCGGCTTGATTCCGGCTTAAATCCCTTCACCTCACCCTTGGCGAACATCCGCTCGGTCTCGCGCAAAAGGTCCGGATACGCCTCACCCTCAAACACCTTCATCACAAGATTGCCACCCGGCTTCAAGAGTTTGGGTGCGAGTGCGAGCACGCGCCGGCAGAGCTCGATCGATCGGAAGTGATCACCCGACCCTCCCGCGCCACCCTCCGTGTTCGGGGCCATGTCCGAGAGCACCACATCAAAGAGCTTCAGCCGGTTCCCGCCGTTCGGATCGAGTGCCAGCAACTCCGCCGCGTTGACTTTGTAGATATCGCCCTCGACCGTGCGGGCATTTGGCAGATCATCGATCCGTACCGGCAGAAGATCGATACCCACCACGAAGCCCTTCGCACCGACAATCTGTGATGAGACCTGCACCCACGAACCCGGCGCGCACCCCAGGTCAACCACCCGGTCGCCGCGGTTGATGATGCGACGACGCTCCTGAATCTCCTTCAGTTTGTACGCCGAACGCGCGGCATACCCCTCCGCCTTGGCTTGTTTAAAGAACCGATCTTGAATCTCACGCGGTTTGGCCATCCGCAGATCGTAGCGGATGACCATGGGCAACACCGAACCGCGTCCCGTATCGGGAACTCGACCCCATCGCACAGAACTGATCGCATTCAGCCGACGAGTGCATGACACCCAGGCCGTTCACGGCAACAAACGACTTCAGCCATCCTCTACCCCGCCAGCCGCTCATCGTCGGCACCTTCAATTCCCAGCAACTTCATCTTCTTATAGAGCGTCGTCCGGTTGATCTGCAAGACCTCCGCGGTCTTCTGCCGGTTCCAGCCGTTGGCCTTGAGCGCGCGAAGCAGGATCTTCCGCTCCGGCTCGCGCAGCGCCTCTTCGAGCGGCATCGGCGACCAGCCAGCCTCCTCATCAGCCGAACCCACGAGCGCGAGTGCTGGCCGCGGTTTCCCGCCCACCACCTGCTCGGGAAGATCCATGATGCCGATGGTCGGCGACTTGGCGAGCACGGCCGCGCGCTCAACGATGTTTTCAAGCTCTCGAACGTTGCCGGGATACGTGTAACGTCGCAGCACATCCATCGCATCAGCGCTGAACCCGACGAACGTTCGTCCAAGGTTTCCGGAGTGCTTTTTGAGAAAGTGCTCGGCCAGTGATGGGATATCGCTGATGCGCTCGCGCAGGGGCGGCAGCTCCACGGTCACCACGTTGATGCGGTAATAGAGGTCCTGCCTGAACTCGCCACGGGCGACGAGGTCCTCAAGCGGCTTGTTGGTGGCCAGGACCACACGCACATCTACTTCCGTGGTTTGGCTCGAGCCAACAGGCTCGAAGCGGCGCTCTTGCAGCACACGCAGCAGCTTCAACTGCATCCCCGCCGATGCGCTGTTGATCTCATCAAGAAAGATCGTCCCGCCATCCGCGGCCAGAAACCGCCCGATCTTGTCAACGTGTGCGCCAGTGAACGCGCCTTTGACGTGCCCGAAGAGTTCGCTTTCCAACAGCGTTTCGGGAATCGACCCGCACGACAACTGAATGAACGCCTTGTTGCGCCGGGGTGATCGTTGGTGAATGGCGTTGGCGATCAGGCTCTTGCCCACACCGCTTTCGCCGGTCATCAGCACGGTGGTCTTGCTCGGCGCCACCGACTCAATCAACTCGTAGATCTTCAACATGCGATGGTCGGTCCCGACAATTGCATCGAGGCCGAACCGATCGTCCAATCGCTTCTTGAGCTGGCGATTCTCGCTCAACAGTGTGTGCTGCCTCAGCCCACGCTCCAGCGCGAGCTTCAACTCGCTGTCAACCACCGGCTTGGTCAGATAGTCCACCGCGCCGAGTCGCACGGCTTCCACCGCGCTCTCGATCGTGCCATAGCCGGTCAGCATCAGCACGGCGGTTGATGGGTGTTCCTTGTTCACACGACGCAGGACTTCATGCCCGTTCATCGTGGGCATGGCGACATCACACAGCGCAACTGCGAAGGGTGTGCCGGCCGCGTCGTTGCGGGCCAGCAGCTGCAGAGCCTCGCTGCCGCTGAAGGCCGTGGTCGGTTCGTAGTTCTCTTCGGCCAGATAATCGGCGAGCGAGCCCGCCGCGATCGCGTCATCATCAATGATGAGGATTCGCGGTGTTCCGGTGGAGTGCTGCGTGCGATTGGGATCACTGGCCATCAAGAAGTTTCTCCAGAAGACGATGCTCAACCGAATACACCAAACCGCACGCGCCGACGATCCGCTTACCCGACCGCCCGCTCAACAAACATCGCCGGAACCGGATAGCGCACGCACAACACCGCGCCCTGTCGCCCATCGGGCCGCTTTGACAGTTCGATGGTCCCGCCCAACTGCTCCACCAGTTCGCGGCAGTGCGCAAGGCCGATACCCGGGCCGCCATCTTTCACACTCACGCCGTATTCAAAGATCTTCTTGGCTCCGGTGATCGGCGGGCCTTGACCATCATCACAAATCTCGATGCCCACGCACCGGCCTGTTCGTCCCGCCTCCATCCACGCTCGTACCGTGACCGATCCGAACCCGTGCCCGCTCCGCTCGATCGATTCAATCGCGTTCCTCACCGTGTTGGTGACCACGCTGTAGATCGGCCCCGCAGGGACATCACACAACTCGGCGCCGATGTCGGATCGAAGGTCGATGTGTCGTTCCTCGGCGAGTGGCCACATGACATCGACCGCGTGCCGCACCGCCGCTTCCACCGTGCCCGATGCGCCAAGCGCGTGCTTCATCCCTTCGGTCCCGCCCGGGGCCGGGGGCATGCCCGCCATCGAGTTTCGCACAAGGTCCGCCATCTGAAGCATCGCGGCATAGACAGTCTCAAGATGTCGAGAAATCTGCCCGGGCGCAAGCGTGGTGCTGGTCTTGCCCTGGCCATCGTCGGGCAGACTCCGGCGCGCAACGGTCATCAGGCGCAGCGAACCATCCAGCAGGTTCGCCAACTCGTGCGTGAGGGCTGTCAACCGATTCGAGACATAGGCCGAATCGACCGGATCGGGAGTGATCCCCACTGGTCTGACCAGTGTTCGACGGAGCACCGCATCGCTCTTGGAGGGCCGATAATCGGCCGGCTCCTTCGACGGTCGGGGTGATGGATTCGGCGGTACAGGGGGATTTGGCGGGAGGTTCGACATCGTCGAATCTCATCGACCGGACGAGTAGGCCGCTGAAGCCCGACGTTGTGAAAAATCAACATCGGTCCGGCGCAGCCTTCAGCACCGGGGGCCCGTCGCCACTTTCATCACTTCAGCCCGACCGCCTCAGCATCCCGATCGCTCAAAAGGCCTCCATCACTCCGAACCTTTACCGTTCCATCACGCTTCCACGACCGCTCGCACCTGGGCTCGGCACGAAGGTCCGTGATCCGCGGCTCCTTGGCCGCAGGATCAAGCCCGACGCGGCTGACGCCGAGCAGGTCCGCCAGGTCAGTCAAGTCGAGCTTGCATAGTTGACCATCCGGGTCGGGCAAAACCACGCCCGCATCCAGACGGTTCTCAACACCCAGCTCGGCCTTGGCCCTCTCGAGTGACCGTGTGGCCTCGGCGCACGCTCGCATGGCTGGCGCCCACGCTTCGTGAGTGGTTACACCAAAGCCCTTGGTGAACTCCTGCGTGTGTACACAACGCGAAACATCATCCACACCTGCCTTCCACAGCGAGCGGTACGCCTCATCGGCCGTGTGCGGCAGGATTGGAGCCAGCAACCGGCACAGCCCATCCGTCAAACTCCAAAGCGTGGCCTGCGTGCGCCTCCGCCGGGGCGAGTCTGCGCGGTCGCAGTACATCCGATCCTTGATCGCGGCCAGATACACCGCGCTCAGGGTCTCGTTGCAGAAGTCGTAGATCCGCTGGCTTGCGCCCTTGAAGTCGTAGTCGCTGTACGCCCGGATAACTTGTTTGCTCAGGAGATCAAACTCCGCAAGCACCCAGGCATCAACCGTGGTGGGGGCAGGAGTTTCAAATCCGGACTGCTGGTAGTCATCGAGGTTGCTCAGCATGAACCTCAGCGTGTTTCGCACCTTCCGGTACGAGTCTCCGCTGAGCGTGAAGAAGTCGAGATCGGCCTTCACATCGTTCTCATACGCAAGCGAGGCGACCCACCAACGCATCACGTCGGAACCATAGTTGGCCAGCAGACTGTCAACCTCATACTGCTTCGCATCCGGCCGACTTTTGCTGAGCTTCTTTCCATCCTTGTCGTTGATGAATCCGTGTGTCAGCAGTGTTCGGAATGGCGCGCGTCCGGTCACGCCGAGCGCGGGCAGCATCGAAAGCTGGAACCAACCGCGGTGTTGATCCGAGCCTTCCAGATAAAGGTCAGCCGGATACCCAAGGCCACGCTCGCGCAGCACGGAGTTCCAACTGGCACCCGACTCGAACCAGACATCCAGAATGTCGTTGCCCTTCCGCGCACCTTCCATCCAACTGGCCCGCCCACCCGGCCCTGTCGCCCCTCTGAGTTCGCCCGTCGCATCAGGATCGGTGCTCGGGTCGTAGTGCTTCAACAACTCCTCGACCGTGCCCGTGAACCACACATCGGAGCCCTTCTCGCGCACGACCTTCGCCACCGCGCGAACACTCGCCGCGGTCATCAGCGTCTGACCGTCTGCAAGTTCAAACGCGGGGATCGGCAATCCCCACGCACGCTGGCGCGAGATGCACCAGTCGGGTCGTGATTCGAGCATCCCGCGCATGCGGTTGCGCCCCCATTCAGGCACAAACGACACGCGCCTTGATGCATCGGGCGTATCAACCGCGTCGAGAGCCAGCTTTCTGAGGTTGACATCCGCATCACTCTGCGACCGTCCATCAACGCTCACGAACCACTGCTCCGTACACCTGAAGATCACGGGCGTCTTGCTGCGCCAATCGTGCGGATAGCTGTGGGTAAAGGTGAGTGAATGAAACAGGTGGCCCGAATCGCGCAGCCACTCGGTCACTTTCTTGTTCGCATCCCAGACGCTCACGCCGCGGAGCCACTCCGGCGCGGTATCGTCGTACGTTCCGTTCCCCTTCACAGGGCTATAGACCGGCAACCCCTCACGCAGGCCTGTCGCGTAATCCTCGGTACCGTGTCCCGGCGCGGTGTGGACAAGCCCCGTGCCATCCTCCATCGTCACATACTCGGCCGCGACCAGCGACCAGACCTTTGTTTCTTCGCACGTCCGACCAAGCCCGCACTCCGGCGCAACATCCACAAAAGGGTGCTTGTACCGCAGCCCCACGAGCTTTGCACCCGTGGCGGTCGCCAGCACTTTCACATCCTCCGCCCTGGCCATCGCGCATACTTTCTCGACAAGATCCGCCGCGATCACCGTGATGTTGCCATCAACCCTGACCAGCGCGTAGAGATATTTCGCGTTGACCGCGACGCCCACATTGGCCGGCAATGTCCAGGGTGTCGTCGTCCAGATCATGAACGAAGGCTTCTGCGTAGGCCGCGGCCCCCAATAGTCTTCTTTTTCCTCTACGACTTCGTCCGAGCTCTCCGCGTCCCCCTCTGCATCGTCCGCATCCGCCCTCGGCAGACCAAACGCGTCGTACACCGCGTCCGCATCGAGAGCCTCGAAGTCCACGTACACCGACAGATCTTCGCGATCTTCGTACTCAAGCTCCGCCTCGGCGAGCGCGGTCTCGTTGGCGATCGACCAATGCACCGGCTTCAGCGCGCGATAAACAAGCCCCTTCTCCACGAGCGAAGCCAGCACCTCAAGCGTCGCGCCCTCATAGCTCGGCTGCATGGTCAGGTACGGGTGTTCATAATCCGCCAGCGTCAGCAGCCGCGACATCTGGCCGGTGTGCAGCTTGTGATATTTCTCCGCGTATGCCTGGCATTCGCGGCGCACGGCCATCTTGCGCACATCCGGCGCAAGCGTGTTCATCTTCTCGAGCTTCCCCTTCTCTTGAAGCTCGGTCATGACCTTGTGCTCGATGGGCAGCCCATGGCAATCCCACCCCGGCACGTACGGCACATCGAACCCCTGCATCGTTTTGGAGCGAACCACAAAGTCCTTCAGGCATTTGTTCATCAGGTGCCCAAGGTGGATCGACCCGTTCGCGTACGGCGGACCATCATGAAACACGAACGCTTTCTTGCCCTTCTGCGATTTTCGGATCTCGTCGTACAGCTTCAACCCCTGCCAGCGCTTCAGGCTGGCCGGCTCGTTCTGCACGAGGTTGGCCTTCATCGCAAAGCCCGTCTTGGGCAGGTTCAGCGTCGCACGATACTTGCTGCCCGCGCCATCCTTCGTGGCCGCGGCGATGCTGGCCACGCTGCTCTCAGTTAGAGTGGCCGGATTGGTGGAGGGGACGGGGGGGGCTGGCGGGCGGTTCACGGTTGAGTCCATGGTCGAAAATCCTCACGCGCCCGCCGCGATCGCGGCAAACACGATGGTGTTCAGTGCAGTTTCGGATAGTACGGGTCCGGTGCATCTACGACGCGCCGAGATAGTGTCAGGCCGCGCGAATGGCCCAATCAAATGCCCCGTCGATCACCCGGCCACCCCATCCCTCGCACGTGGCTTTCGCACGTTGCAAGCAGATCGACGATGGCCAAGCCTCAGCGGGGCTTGGTAATTCGACGGGCCGGGTTGGTGTTTCGGTGGCACATCATGCGTGGTCGTCCGAATGCAACAATAGCCATCGACCAACCGATTGGTCAACTTCACCAGCCACCGACGGGCTTGAGGCACCACCCGCACTAGCGATGTTCAAAGATCGTCTGCGTCCGCACCACCACACCCCCGTGGGCCATCAGGTGGTACGACTGTGCATGGACCTCTTTCGCCAACCTCTGCACATCCAGCATCGACATGTTCCGCCGACCATCCACTTCGTTCCATCGATGCAGCAACGCGCCGGTTTCCTTGGAAAATTCCTGCATTTCGTCGTACGTCGCGGCGTAAAGGTTCTCGCTCAGCGTCTCAGTCTGCACACTCGTCATGTAGTGAACACCTTCAGCGTTGAACTTGTGATCAAACTCGTGCTCCCCTGCACACAGAAAGCTCGTCACGGCCGCATCGACCGGCACGCCGCCATCCTGATCAGTCACAAGTTCTGATGCGCAAAAGCCGTCGTGCTGAAACCGCATCACATGCCCGCCCGGAATCACCCAGGCTTCAAGCTCATAGTCCGCATGTTTCAGACTTCTTCGAGCCTTGAGGTTGAACAACTCCGGATGGAGGGCCTTTCGATAGAGCAGAAGTTGGAAAGTTTGCAGACTGTTCAAACGTGTCAGGAGGTTCATGTCTCATTCCGGCGTCGCTGATCGTCCTCACAACAACCCGAGGCACCACTGCCGCAGATTGCATTTGGCCGATCGGAGCTCGCAACGCTTCGATCTTGGAAGCGAAAACCGCCCATCTTCACACAAATAAAATACTACCCGGCGAACGCCGCCGGCCGAGCGGGACCGTAACAGACGCATTGTGCAATATTCTGAGAGCAGATTCAAGAAGAACTTCATCGGAATTTTGCACAATATGTACAAAACTACACAGACCCACCCACAATAGGTAGTGGAAAGCCGACGAGTGCGCAATTGCCTACCCCACCGCGCCCCATGCGATCCGCCCACAAAGTTCCGACCACCCATTCGCGATTGGTCATCCCACGGTTCCCTGCCCGTCTCGGTGCGTGGCTTTACACCAAGTTCACGTTCTGTTTGACTGCCGCACCCGCCCGGCTTGCCGGTACCATCATCATCGCTCTCATCACCACAGGAACTTCCATGTACAACCGCATTCGGCTTCTCGCCCTCTTCACCCTTGTCAGCCTTGCCTTCACAGCTCCAGCCTCCGTGGCTCAGCCCGCGCCCGAGTCCCCGCGATACTTTCGCTCACAGGAATCGCAGGATGGTGAAGTGCTCACCATGCAGCTTGCAACACGCACCTTCAAGCGCGAAGCGGACCATCGAACCCTCTCACTCGCCGCGATGGTGCATATTGCTGATCGGTCGTTCTATAAAGCAATGCAGCAAAGGCTCGATGTCCTCGACCTGGTTCTCTTCGAGGGTGTCCGTCCGCCCGGCGGTGGGCGTGCCGAGTTTGATCTCGATGCCGGGTCCGATGAGGCCAAATCGAACACGACCAAGCGTCGCATCCGCTTTCTCGCCGTGGCCATCAATCTGCACAAGAGCAAGCATGGCACGCTCCCCAACAATCTTGACGAACTCACCACCAAAGCCTCTGAACGTCTTTCCGACCTCGTGAAGGCCAACCTTGTAGATGCCTGGGATCGGCCGCTTCAATACATGCTCCTGCCCGAGCTCCCAGCAGCCAATGTTCCCGCGACCAAGCACACCTTTGAACTGACCAGTCTCGGATCCGACGGTGCCCCCGGCGGTGATGCCGCGGCAGCCGATCTTTTGCTCACTCAGCAAGAGCCACTCAAAGCATCAGAGATCCCCAAGGCCGGAGAGTCGCAGGGACTTCAGCAGCAGATGGCCTCGGCACTCGGCCTGGTCTTCCAACTTGATGAGATGGACCACACCAAGCCCAACTGGCGCTCGAGTGATTTGTCGGTCGATCAGATCGAAGATCGCATGTCCAAAGGCGGCGCAAACGCCGACGAGCTTTTCAAGATGCTCGATGGCTCGGGGTTTCAGGCCAACCTTGCCAAAATGGTGCTTGGCCTTATCAAGTTCTTCCCGAGCGCCCAGGTGTACGGAAAGATCGCGCTCATGGAAATGATGAGCCACGCCGATGATCTCCTCGCCATTGCGCCGGGCAGCCTCGCCGGAGCCATGGAAGTCATTATCAAAGACCGCAACGCCGTCGTCATCGCCGACCTCAAACAGGCCCTCGAAACCGAGCCGAAGCTCAACACCATCGGCATCATCTACGGCGGCGGCCACATGGCCGAACTTGAAAAGAGCATCAGCGATCTCGGCTTCAAAGAGACCGGTGTGCAATGGACCGATGCCATCACCCTCGACCTGAAAGCCGCCGGTTTCAGCAGCAAGGATGTCAAGCAGATTCGCGGCACAATCACGAGCGCGATCGATCAGCAGATCAAGGCCGCCAAGCGCCAGGCCAAGAAGAAGACCAAGGCACATTGAACGGTAATGGCACAGGTGGGGGCGGCACCGTCGTTGCACGCGGCACCCCTCACCTTCAATCCTGAGGCGCCAGCCCTTCACGCAGCAATCCCGATTCGCCTCGCAACCTCTTGGCAATGTCCATGATAATGCGCCGATCCTGCGTGATCGTCAGGTGCCCAACCGCCCGCGTCCCATTGACCCATCGCACACCATGCCCTTCTGGCGCGGTTCGCGTTGCCCCGACCCATGAGTCGCGCAGCCGAGCGTAACAGATCAGCTCGTACGGCGCATCCATCAGGGCATCATCGAGCGTGTGCAGGAACGATGATCCGGGCTTCATGTCGCGTGCGGTTCGATCGGGTGCAATGCGTCTAGCCAGTTTCGCCCCAAGGTGAGGTGTGGCCAGTGTGAACAGCCTCGCAATCCGCAGCCGCTTGGTGCCGCGTGATTGCCCGAACACCCCGCCCATCGCCGCCGCCCGCGCCACCAGCCCACCCATCGAGACACCCACCACATCAACCTCCACGGTCCACTCGGCATCATCGCTCGGCCAGCGCGATTCAACAGTCGCAACAACATCCGCCGCGATCCGTGCAAAGTCGGTCTTCCACGGATAACTCACCGCGGCAAAGCGCTCCATCGGTGCGCCGGTCAAACGGCTGAGTTCGCGCGCCACGCTCCGCGGCATCACCGCCCATGCCCGATACCCCGCCAGCGTCACCACCGGGCGAGAGACCCCAATCGGCTGGCCGCGCATCCGTCGCAGTTCAGCATCGGCCTCCGCAATGCTGATGCCGCTCGCCACATCCGCACGCGGCACTTCCAGCAGCATCTCCAACCCCAGCGGCATCAGCATCATTCCTCGTACGCTCACCCTCGGTCATGGTTCCGGCAGCGGCGCGGGCGGCATAGTCGCATACGCCGGTTCATCACGCAGTCGCCGGGCAATGTCGGCCAGAATCCTCGCGTCTTTATGGGCATTTCCGTGCGACCGTTCCAGCGGAAGATTGGTAACCCACCACGGTCTCAAATCTCGTGGCGCGGCCAGTTCCGGGGCAACAATCCCATCATCCAAGCGTGTGTAGCAATACAGCTCATACGCGGCCCGGCCTTCCTGTCGCTCATGATCGAGCCGCGAAAGAAACTCTGAATCTGATCGAATCGCCACAACTCGCGCATCGGTCGTGGGTATCTGCGCCATCCCGCTGCCCATGTGCGGCGAGCAGATCGTGAACATCCGAACGACCTTCAACCGGCGCTCGCCCTCGCGGGCAATCGCCGCGTCGCGTCCCACCACACCGCCAAGTGAAAATCCCACCACATCCACGTCCAGCGTTTCCGATGGATCGTCGCTCGGCCAGCGTGCCTGAACCATTTCCACCACGCGCTCGCGGCAAGCCTTCATGGTGTTCGCACCGACAAGCCCGACAACCACCGGCTGCGACTCCTCACTCAGCATCACCGTCAGCCGATCGCCCAGTTGTGCCGATGCGATGTTCAACGGATCAAGCAATCCACCGATCACCACCACCGGTCGCACCGAGGTCTTTCGGTCAAGACGCATCGCCTTGATGTCGGATCGCGCCGAATCGATATCCAGAACAAATGATGGATTCACCGGCCCACGCGCACCGCACCCACCCACGATGGCCACCCACGCAAAGGCCAGCACACACCACAGCCTCGCCATCGGCCACCGCTTCATTGGCCATTGCTTCATCGGCCACTGCTTCATTGGCTGCTACTTCGTATCGATGCGCCGGTGCGGATTCCATTCCCGCTGATCAGTTTGAGAAACAGGCACGAGGTTAAGTGCGCCTAACGGTCAAAGCGGCCGCGCCCGCGCCGATCCCGACCTTTGATCGCTTCTCGACATTCCCACCAGCGATCTTCGCAATCCCGCTCCCCAGCTCACCGATTGGGTCGGGAGGAATGATGTCCACCTTCTTCTCGCCCAGCTTGGCCTCACCACGCTTCACCTTGGCCTCGAATGCCCGGCACTCTTCCACCAGTCGCGGCAGAATTTCTTCTTCGGTCACGTTCGCGACCTTCTCGCCTTGCACGTAGATGATGCCGCGACGGTCACCGGCAAAGACCGCGACATCCGCGCCCTCAGCCTCGCCCGGTCCATTGACAATGCAGCCCATCACCGCCACCTTGAGCGGCAGCTCGATCACCTGCAACTGCTTGCGTACATCTTGTACCAGCGTGAAAAGATCGACCTGAATGCGCCCGCACGTCGGGCACGCGATCAGGTCCACACCCTTGCGCTCGCGCAAACCCAGCACATATAAAAGCTCAAGCCCATCCTGAACTTCATAGATCGGGTCATTGGCATAACTGATGCGCACCGTGTCGCCCACGCCCCCGATCAGCAGTCCACCGAGCGCTACCACGCTGCGGATGGTCCCTGTCTCCTTCGGCCCGGCGTGCGTCACACCGAGGTGCAGAGGATGATCGAACCGCTTGCTGATCTCGCTGTACGCATCGAGCACGATCGCCGCATCCATGCTCTTTGCACTGATCGTGATATCATAAAAGTCCTGCTCGTAAAAGATATCGAGATACTCTTCGAGCTTCGTGATCATGATCGCGAGCAGGTACCCGTGCTTGTGATCGTTGAAGATCTGCCCGAGTTCCTTCATCCGCTTCTGCTTGTCCTTGCGCTCGATGATCGAACCCTCGTTCACGCCGATGCGGATCGGGAGGTTCTTCGCCTTGCACGCCTGGATCACATCGATCACCTGCGCCCGGTCGGTGATGTTGCCGGGGTTCAACCTGATCTTGTGAACGCCCGACTCCACGGCCTCAAGAGCGCGCTGAAAGTGGAAGTGAACATCCGCCACGATCGGCACCTGCACACGCGGCAGGATCTCCTTCAACGCCTCGGTATCTTTCTTCTCAGGCACCGCCACGCGGACGATGTCCGCGCCCGCCGCGGCCAGCCGGTTGATCTCCGTCACGCACGCATCGATATCGTGCGTATAGCCCGCCGTCATCGTCTGCACCGAGATCGGCGCGGGCGTGGTGGGTGTGCCATCTCGGTGCGGCAATCCGCCCCCGATCTTCACGATACCGACGCGGGAATCACCAACGGAAATCTGACGGGTTGGGCGGCGTGGGGTCATTGGTCTGAATGGTAGGTAACCCGCAGATCTCCCGCCCATTGCGCAGATTCTCGCGGGTTCATCCTGCACGCCTGGCCAGCGCCTATGGACAACCGCGTGAGTATTCAGACTTGCCCTCGGTCATCGCCTGAAATCCCGCAAAACCCGTGATCAGGCCAGCAGCAAACGCCGGCGTCCCGATGACGATCTTCTCGGCGAGTTTGGATCTGTCGTTCCGACCATCATTCGTGTTCGTACCCGCGTCTCTACGGAGAAGTCTACCCAAACCAAGACCGATCTTTCAATGTACATTACTCGGATGGGCATGTTCTTCCTCGCGTATTGGCTCGTTCCACTCACGATCGTGATTGTGTTCATGGCTATGGCCATCCGCGCCATTGTGCTCACCATTACCCCGCCGCGCAGAAGTGTTGCGGTTCCTTCGTGCGAGCGGTGCAAGTATCCGGTCGCGGGCCTCTCGGTCTTCAACTGCCCTGAGTGCGGGTCCGACTGGCGGGTTGTGGGCATCGCGACTCGCGCGATGGAAATGCGCCGTCGTGGCGGCATCTGGGGCGCGATCATTGGCCTGACCTACCTGTTCTTGGTCACGCTCGGGTTCGCGATGATCGTTGTGAGCGCCAACATCGGGTCTGCATTCGCTGCGTCCGCTGCGCCGACAATCATCACCACCACCTTCCGGCCTGCCTCCGGCGCATACCGCACACTTATCCTCGACCAGGTACGAACCTACGGCAGCACTGTGTCCGGATTCGACGCGGCCCTTGAGATCGATCTTTCCGATGGCACCACGCGCCGTATGGAGATCACCAGCAGCCGCAGATATCAAACGTTTGATTCAGGCAAGCAGCAGTTGGCCAGCGGGGCTTTCAACCGTGCCGCAGTTATTCAATGGTTCGCAAGCGCGGAGCTTGATGCGAGCGACACCGCGATCTTGAGCGAGATCGATGAAGCGGTGCGGGTGGTCGAGGGCATCCTCATAGCGCCTTACACCTCCGCGGCAACAACGACAGGCTCGGGCCTCACCATTGCCTCGGTCACCACGAACGCACCACCCAACGCTTCGCCTGCGACCACGACAAATGCCATTTGGACAATCCTCGGTTGGCTCATCCCGCTTGTGCTATCAGTGCTCTGGCTCGCCAGCATCATCTTCATCGTCCGTCGCAGGCGCAGGCTGCTCCGCGAGGCCGATGCGCCAATCGCCGATGGGCCGATCCCCCATGTGCAGATGGTCGATGCTGCATCATCGCCACCACCTCACTTGCCCACGCCGATCGGCCCAGCGCCCTCGCGCCCGGGCTGATCAGCCATCGAAGGTTCGCTGACCATGGCCGCGGGCCGGTGCGCCCGCGCGGTCACCGCATCCCACAAGTTTCGCCGCAGCGGGCCATAACCGATGTCTCCCGGTTTGAACCCATCAACTTCCGGCACGCGCCAAATCATCATCGCAACGCCCGCGAGCATGAGCAGCACGCTCAGCACGCCGACCGCCAGTTGCGTGCCGATCACTTTTCCCGTGTACTCCGCCGCGCCCTCACCAAGCCAGCCCGCCGCGATGTTGCCGATCGCCGTAACACCAAACGCGGCCACGTTCGCAATGGCGAGCACACGTCCGCGCATGTGGTCAGAGACCAACCCCTGCATCGCCGCCCATGCCGGGTTGAAGCCCCAGATCCAGAAAAGCCCGACAAAGAACATCGTGATGTACCCCGCCCACAGCACGGTGGTCAGGCTGAAGAGCGTGATCGTCAACCCTGAACCGGCAATCGCAATGGGAATGACGTGGTGCTTCGGGTACCACGCCGGCACATAGCGAAGCGCAAGCCCGCCAAGCACCGCGCCGAGGCCCAACATCGAGATCAGCCATCCCACCGTAAGGTCAGCATCCGACCCCGTGATGCCATAGACATCGATCACGAAGAGCGGCAACATGCGCATCAAAGGCGCGGCCAGAAAGCTCATCAGCACCATCGCGATGAACACGCAGAAAGGGCCGCGTTGCAGGAAAATGAACGCCGCGGCGGCACGAACCTGTGACCACGCGCTCTCGCCGCTCGGCGCTGGCGCTGGCGCATCGGGTGTAGTTGTGACGGCGATCACCACGCCCAGAAAGGTAATCGTGTTGATGACGAACAACGGGCTCGGCCCGATCCATGCGAGCAGAAGCCCCGCAACCGCGGGCCCAACGACCCGCGCCGCGTTGAACTGAATCCCGTTCAACATGATGGCCTTCGTCAGCTCATCCTTCGGCACAAGCCGCGGTGTCAGCACCTGCCACGCCGGTATGTTGAACGCGCTCACCACACCCTGCACGAGCGAGATCGCAAACAGGGCCACCACCAGTCCGGTGGTGGCCTTATCGCCAAACTCAAGCCCGCCCACCGAAAGCCACGACATGTTCGAGTACGAAACAACCGCGACCAAAGCGGCCAGCGCAAACATCATCGTCTGCGTCACAACCAGCAGCGTGCGCCGATTCACGCGGTCGGCAACCAGTCCGCCAAATGTTCCGAGCACAAGAATCGGCAGCAGTTGTGCCGCCGCGAAGTAGCCGAGCATCTTCAGCGAACCGGTCGCGTGCGCGACAATCATCTGAATGCCGACCATCTCCATCCAGTTGCCGATGTTCGAGACAAAGGATGCGCACCACACAACACGAAAGTTCTTGTGACGAAGCACGCCCCAGCGTGAAGGTGTTTCAGCACCGCGCGTCGAATCATCGGCGATGCGCTCGGCTCGCTTCTGTTGCGCATCCCTGCGCGTCTTCTCGGTTAAACTCGTCACAACCCATCTCCGCCCTACGCGTTCGCGGTGGCTTCGCAACATCACTTCTGTGCGTATCGCGGCACCTTCGCACGGGCCAACAGTCATGCTAGGCGACCATGCACAGGCGTTCCTCCATGCGGAAGTTGGGGCATGGCGATCGATTTATGAAAGGTTGGAAAACCATAAAATGATTGGATATCAGCCCTCAAATCGGGTGTGATTAATGTGTGGATAACTCAGAAACAAACATCGATTCTTCGCAGCAGGGACCACCTGAAGTGGTGGTTTCAATTGTGGATAACCTGTGTGCCCGATTCGACCTGATTCGACACAAACTTGGGCTTGCGGAATCGCTCACCGAGCCATTGAACCGCGACGTAGAGGACAGGTGTGAAGAGCAGACCGAGAATCGTGTTGCCGACCATGCCCGAGAAGACCGCTGTGCCGAGAGCTTGGCGGCCGTTTGCGCCTGCGCCGCTGGCGAGCATGAGTGGGACGACACCGAGGATGAACGCGAGCGAAGTCATGAGGATGGGACGGAAGCGCGACTTGGCGGCGGTGATGGCGGCTTCGGTAATGGTTGCGCCGTGGAGTCGGCTTTCGCGCGCGAACTCGACGATCAGGATCGCGTTCTTTGCACCAAGACCGATGAGCAGCACCAGACCGATCTGCGTGAAGATGTTGTTGTCGAGGCCGCGGATGAGCACGCCGGTCATTGCGCCGGCCACAACGACAGGGATGGAAAGGACGACGGCGAGCGGCGTGGTGACGGCCTCGTACTGCGCGGCGAGGATGAGGTAGACGATGAGCAGGCCGAGCGCGAAGACGATGAGGGCTTGTCCGCCGGACTGTCGTTCTTCGTAGGACATGCCGGTCCATTCATAGCCCACGCCTCGCGGGAGCTTGTCGGTTGCGAGTTGTTCCATGAGGTTCATGGCAACACCCGAAGATGAACCCGGCGCGGGGGAACCGTTGATTGCTGCTGAAGGATACAGGTTGTAGCGAGAGATACGATCTGGCCCGAGCGTATCGCGCACGGTGAGAAGCGTGGCGAGCGGGACCATCTGTCCGGTGATGTTGCGGACTTCGAGCTTAAGAATATCGTCGGGCCTGAGACGGAAGCGGTGGTCGGCCTGAACATTGACCTGGAAGGTCCGGTTCAGAACGTTGAAGTCGTTGATGTAGGCCGAGCCGAGATAGGTCTGGAGGGTCTGGAAAAGATCGCTCAGCGGGATGCCGAGCTTGACGGCCTTCTCGCGATCGATATCAAGAAAGAGCTGCGGAACGGCGGCACGATAGCCGGAATAGACGGCGGCAAGGCCTGACTGCGCGTTGGCCGCGGCGGTGACTTCCTCGATGGATTGCTGCATGGCCGCGCGACCGATCGAGGACTTGTCTTGAAGGCGGAGGTCGAAGCCGGAGGCGTTGCCCAGGCCGCTGATGGCGGGGAGACCGAAGACGAGGAACTGCGCTTCCTGGATTTTGCCGACGCGTGCGCGGATGTCGTTCATGACGGCATCGATGGGTCGGTTGGACTTGATGCGCTCATCCCATGGTTTGAGCACGACGTAGGCTGTGCCGAAGTTTGTGCCCTGGCCATCGATGACGGAGACGCCGGTGATCATCACCACACCAGCAACACCATCGACCTGCTGAACTTCGGCGCTGACACGGCGGCAGACCTCCTGCGTGCGGGGAAGGGCCGCGGCATCGGGGAGTTGGGCCGCGACAACGAGGAAGCCGAGGTCTTCGTTGGGCACAAAGCCTGTGGGGGTTCGGTTGAAGAGGACGACGGTGGCGAAGATGAGCGCACCGTAGATCACGAGTGAGACGGGCCAGAATCGGATGGAGCGTCGGACGACCCGGCCGTATGCGGAGGTGAGGGCATCAAAGACGTGGTTGAAGAGACGCGCGAGAGCGGAGATGGGGCGGAAGAGGATGAAGCCCTTGTGGCCGGGCTTGTGAACGGTGAGGATGAGGGCGCACAGGGCAGGGCTGAGCGTCAGGGCGCAGATGGCGGAGATGCCGGTGCTGGCGGCGATCGTGAGGGCGAACTGACGGTACATCTGGCCGGTGATGCCGGGGAGGAGGGCGGTGGGGACAAAGACGGCCATGAGGACGAGGGTGATGGCGATGATGGGGCCGGTGATTTCCTTCATGGCGCGGATGGTGGCATCGCGCGGTGAGAGGTGGTGGACGGTCATGTTGCGTTCGACGTTCTCGACGACGACGATGGCGTCATCGACCACGATGCCGATGGCAAGCACGAGGCCGAACATCGTGAGCATGTTGATGCTGAAGCCGAACAGATTCAGAAACAGGAAAGTGCCGATGAGCGAGACGGGGATGGTGAGCGCGGGGATGAGCGTGGTGCGAAAGCTCTGAAGAAAGACCAGCACGACCAGGAAGACGAGGATGAAGGCTTCAATGAGCGTCTTGTTGACCTCGTGCAAGGAAGCGCGGATGAACATTGAGGAGTCGTAGAAAAACTCCGCCTTGACACCTTCGGGAAGATCTTTGCGGATGCGGTCGAGGTTGAGCTGCACTTTGGCGGCGACATCGACGAGGTTTGCGCCGGGTAGTTGATAGATCGGCATGATGGCGGCGGGTTTGCCGTTGAAGGTGGCGAGGGTGTTGTAGTCTTTGGCACCGAGCTCGACGCGCCCGATATCCTTGATGCGGACAACGGAGCTTGCCCCGCCACCGGCGAGGGCATTGGTTGATCCCTCGGCTTCGACAGTCTTGACGATGATCTCGGCGAACTCTTCTGGTTGGGTGAGGCGGCCCTTGGTGTTGACGACAAACTCGAAGTCCTGATCCTTGGGCGCGGGCTGACGGCCGACGGCTCCGGCGGCGACCTGTACATTCTGCTGGGCGATGGCGTTGCGAACTTCGTTGACGGTGAGGCCGCGGGCCTTGAGACGTTCGGGGTCGAGCCAGACCCGCATTCCGTAGTCCTTGTTGGGAAAGACGTTGACGCCGCCGACACCGTAGATGCGCGAGATCTCGTCCTTGACGGTGATGGTCATGTAGTTGGAGAGGTAGAGATCGTCGTAGAGACCATCGGGCGAGGAGAGCGCGAGCACACCGATGAGTGCGGAGGACTGTTTTCGGACGGTGACACCCTGCCGACGCACATCTTCGGGCAGCTTGGGGTTGGCGACACTCACGCGGTTTTGCACGAGGACGGCGGACAGATCGACATCGGCCCCGATCTGGAAATAGACATCGAGTTGATAGCGACCGTCGCTGCTGGTGCTGTTCATGTAGATCATGCGGTCAACACCGTTGATCTCCTGCTCGAGCGGAGCGGCGACGGTGTCGGCGATGACCTGCGCGCTTGCGCCGGGATAGAGTGCCTCTACGCGGACATCAGGCGGGGCGAGTTCGGGGTATTGCGCAACCGGGAGGCTGAAATATGAGACCGCGCCGAGCAGGATGAAGAGGAATGAGATGACCGCGGCGAAGATGGGACGATCGATGAAGAACTTGCTGATCATGCTGAGCGATCCTCACTTCACGGTGGGAGAGGTCGGGGCAGTGGGGGTGGTGGGGGGGGGAGAAGTGGATGCGACTTGAGGGTTGACGGGCGAGCCGGGGCGTGCTCGCTGAAGCCCATTTACCACAACCCGTGAGGAGAGATCGAGGCCATCGTCGATCCGACGCATGCGTTCGATGACGGGGCCGACGGTCACCGCGCGTCGTTCGACGATGTTCTTCTCGTTGACGATGAGCACGTAGCGGCCGGATTGATCGGAGAGGACGGCAGCATCGGGGACGAGCAGGGCTTCGCGTTCGCCAAGAATGCCCTGGAGACGGACGAACAGACCGGGGATGATGGTGCCATCGGCGTTGGGGAAGACAGCCTCGATGCGGATGGTGCCGGTGCCGGGAGTGACGGTGTTGTCGCTCTTGCTGTACTCGCCGACGAAGGGGTAATCGAGGTCGTTGGCGAGGCCCATGCGGACGACGAGGCGCGGGCGGCCGTTCTCGCCGGGGCGAGTGTTGTTGTTGAGCTTGCGGAGTTCGAGCAGCTTGCGTTCGTCGATGTCGTAGTCGGCGTAGATGCGTTCATCGTTGATGATGGTGGCGAGGAGCGTGGCCTCGGAGGCACCGACGAGTTGGCCTTCGTCGATGGTGATCATGCCGAGTCGGCCAGCGATGGGGGCTTTGATGCGGGTGAACTCCTGATCGAGCTTGGCCGCGTCGAGCTTGGCCTCGGCAATGGCGACCTGGGCAGTCGCAGCATCGCGGTCGGCGAGGGCCTTATCGACCTCCTGCTGCGAGGTGGCGTTGGCGGCGCGGGCGACTTCGAGTCGCTTGAGGGTGACATCGGAGAGACGGAGGTTGGCCTTCATCGCCTCAACCTCGGCCTGAGCCTGCGCGACGGCGGCATCGAACGTGCGTGGGTCGATGGTGAAGAGGAGCTGGCCGGGGGTGACGCGCTCGCCGCCCTCGACGTGCTTTTTGGCGAGAAAGCCTTTGACGCGGGCGCGGACTTCGACGGTTTCTACGCCGCGGGTTCGACCGGTGACTTCGATCGTCTCGGGCACGACTTTCCTGATGGGCGTAGCGACCGTGACATCAGGGGGTGGGGGCGGGATGTACGTGTTCTTGGCGGGCTTGCAGGCACTGAGGGTCAGGGTGAGCAAGACCATCCAAAGGGCGACGTGGAAAGCGCGTGCGAGTGGTACGAAATCGAGCATGGTGGATGAACTCGGGGGGGGAGGGTGGAGGCACGAGGCAAGTGGCAGTAATGAGGAGGCAGTGGGGAGAAATCATTGGGCAATCAGTAAAGGGGAAGGGCAAAAAGCCATCGGCGGGAGTCCGGAGGGTAGCGGGGAGTATGATGTTGGCATGAACACATGCACTCGGCGGCGCAGCGTGGGACTGGTGGCGATTGGCCTGATGGTCGGTCTTGCCGGGGGGGTGATGGGCTCGTGTTCGACCTCGCCGTGGCAGAGCGAGTATGTCGCGGCGGGAACACCGATCGCCGCGGCTGAGTATCGCGGGGCGGTGCGTGTGCGCGAGGTGCCGTGGGAGCGTGTGCAGCAGACGCTCACGGTGCTTCAGAAGGAATGGGCCGAGAGCGATGTGCCGCCGGATGAGTGGTCCGATGCGCAGAAGCTTGAGCGCAAGGCGAAACTGCTGCGCGGCTTGCAGGTGACCTCGGACCCGCGAAGCGTGGAAGTGCTCGGGCGGTCTGAGTTTCGCACGACCGATCGGCTGCGTCCGGATGATGGCGAGCTGATGGCGTTTGCGAAGAAGATCGGCGCGACTTCGGTGGTCTGGTCGAGCATCTATATGGGCAAGACGGATGTGGTGAGGAACGAGCCAGTGACTGAGTATCGCACCGGGAGCCATGATCGGTGGAATGGTGGTGGCAACTCGCGAACCTTCTCGGAGACCTCGACGGTGTATGTGCCGATCGTGGTCAAGGCGGATGAGCGGGCGTGGGTGGCGTACTTCCTTCGCGATGAGGGGACGGCGCGGGCGGGCACGGGTATGTGAATGCTCTGCTCTGTGTGTTCGGATTCGACTTGTGAACAAGGATGAGGAAGTTGCGGGCGCACGGCGTTGAAGGCGTGTCGTTGCTGATGCTCTGCTGGTGTGGCGGGTCGGTGATCACCGGCTGAGGATGGAGAGTCGTCATGATGAAGGCACAAGGCCGACCCGGATCGAAAAAACTCGGGAGTCTGGCGGCGATGATCGTGTCGGTGGTGGCGGCCATCATCTTTGCCATGCGGCCGGAGAGCCGCGAGACTCAGCCGAGTGTGCCGCGCGAGGTCGAGAGGAAAGCGGTTGAAGGCACACCGTCGGTTCCGGCTTTGCCCAAGAGCAAAGAGAAGGTTGCGGCAACTGGCACGAGCGCGGAGTCGGTGCGGATAGGCGCGTGGAACATCGAGTGGCTCGGGAAGCCCGAGGATCGGAGCGGGCTCGGCAAGGGTGTGGCGCAAAGCCCTGATGATTTGGCCGACTGCATTGTGTACTCGAAGGCCGCGGCGGTTGCGATTGAAGAGATCATCGCGAAACTACGCGGCGAGGGTGGGGCGATACGGAGCAGCGAGGTCGAGGGTGTGATCGCATCGCTGAAGAAGAAGACGAACCAGGTGTGGAACTACGTGCTCTTTCCCGGTCGAGCTGATGGAGACCAGTTGACGGGCGTGATGTGGAACACGGGGGTGCTGACCGCGCTCGACACCAACGACCAGAAGTGGAGCGCGGCGGAAGATCGGCCTTGGATGCTGCCGATCGCCAAGGGTCGGAGCAAGCAAGGGAATGCGCTGTGGAATCGGCCTCCACACGCGATGAAGTTTCGGGTTGGTGAGGCTTCGTCGGGAAGGACGGACTTTGTGCTGGTGGTGATGCACATGAAGGCGGATTATCAAGGGGACTTTGCGGCCCACCGGCGTGAGGAGGCCGAGGCTTTGGTCGGGGCGTTGCCTGCGGTCAAGAAGGTGTTCAAGGATGCGGACATTGTGCTGCTTGGTGACAGCAACTGTGTCGGCCAGCACGAGGAAGGGATCGTCGCATTCGAGAAGGCGGGCCTGATGGACCTAAATGGCGGGAAGCTGACAACGCACTGGCGCGGCGGGACGATGGACAGGATCATGCCCGTTGGTGATCAGGATGAGTTTGCGGGAGCGAAGATGGAGGTAGTTTCAGATGGATACCTGCGCGAGCGGCGGCTTTCTCCGGCGGACTTCAAGCGGCGCTATTCGGACCACTACATGGTGGTGACGACGGTGCGGGTGATGGGGGATGATGATTGAGGAAGGGTGTGAGGGTGGGGGCGAGCATGGACACAGTGCAGCGCAACAACTCGCCCGCGTTGTCTGAGGATTTACTTCTTCTCTTCGGGTGTGGTCTCGGCTTTGGCTTCGGGTTCTTTCTGGGGCATGGCCTTGCCGCGTTCGGTGGCTTTGGCGACATCGTCGGCGGGGAGAATGACCGGACCGCCGCCGCCGAAGCCCTCGAACATGCCGCCCATATCGCCACCTTCCATATCTTCGCGGCTGGGCAACTGCAGAACACCGATGCCGATGACTTTGCCTTCAGCATTGAAGATGGGCATGCCGAGTTCGGCGGCGATGCCGCTGGGAATGACCAGTGCTCGGGGCTTGCGGGCCAGACCGCCGACGCGCCCTTCGGCAACGACCATCGCGTGGTCGAAGAACTTGCCCTTGCGCTGAACCGCTATCAGCCGTTCGCCGAGCGTAACGGTGCTTGAAGACTTGAGATCAACGTGCGAGAAGGTCTTGCCCTTGGCCTTTTCATCGTCGATCTGTACCCAGCAGAGGTCGAGATCGGTATCACGTGCGAGAACCTTGGCCTTGAGGCCCTCGGTCTCATCGCCGGGGAGGATCTTGATATCGGTGGGGTTGGCGTTGCCGCCGCCCATGATCGCGGCCATTCCGCCCATGCGAAAGTTGGAGCAGAGGACAAGCCCACCCGGCTCGATCATGAGGCCGGTCATTTCGGTCTCGCGGCCATCATCGCCGCCCATCATGTCGGCGAACTGGCCGCCACCCTCGAACTTGAGGATGAACTTGACGGTGACGAGCGCGGGGCCGACTTGATCGGCGATGCGCTTGTAGATGGCGGCGGTCTCATCGGGCGCGCGGGGTGCGGGTGAGGGCGCGGTGTGCGTTGTCGAGGCGAGGGCGGCGTGAGCGAGGGCGGCGTGGGCGAGGCCCAGTGCGAGCGCGGCGGTGAGGAGCGAGGACTTGAAACGGGGCATGGGAACTCCTGAGAAAGGATGTGTGGTGTGAATGGTGCGAGGGTTGGGTGGAGTGGGGGCGAACGGTTACTCGGTCGTACCCTTCTTGTCGTTGACGATGGGCTTCCACTGAGGCTCGACAAAACGGAAGTAGGTGCGACTACCGCGGAAGACGACGAAAACCACGCGCTTGGGCTCGGCTTTCTTGATCGATTCCATCGCGGCTTTGTAGGTTTTGAGATCGGTGATCTCCGAATCGCCGATGCGCTGGATGAGGTCGCCGGGCGCGACACCGCCAAGCCCGGCCCAACCGGCCATCTCGGCATCATCGACAATCACGCCCTTGACCGAGTCATCCCAGCGCATGTCCTCGCGATCAAAGAAGGTGATGTCGCGCACGACGAGGTCGAAGTCGGTGTTGCGTACGCGCGGGGCTTCTTCGGAAGTCTGACGCGTGCGCTCGAGCGGGATCTCGAGATCGATCGGCTGACCGTTGCGGATGAGGGTGAGTTTGGCGCCGCTTTCGATGGAGAGCTGCTTCACCGCGCGGGTAAGAAGCCCGGCCTCTTGCAGACCTTTGGGAGCCATTCGGTCGCCGTTGAGTTTGGTGATGATGTCGCCGACCTTGAGGCCTGCATCGGCGGCCTTGGTTCCTGAGTAGACGCGGATGACGCGGAAGCCGCGTTCGTCGCGGTCTTTGTTGCCTGCGGAGAGTTTTTCGGCGAGGTTTTTGATGACTGGTTGTGTGGCGATGCCAATCCAGGCCTTGGGAAGTTCTTGTGGCGGGTCGGGGCGATCCTCGGGCTTGGGCTTGATGAGCGTGAGGAAATTTTTGCCCTGTCGCTCGAACTCGACCATGACGTACTCGGGCTTGTCCTTGAGCGAGTCGATGCGTTCATAGGCGGCCACGACGCTCTGCAGGTCGGGCGTGGGTTGACCATCGATGGCGATGATGACATCGCCCCAGCCGATCTTGGGCTCGGCCTGCGCGGCGGGGCCGTCGTTGCGCATGCTGCCGACGAGCACGCCGCGGGTGCTGGTGAGGCGGCGCCACTTGGCGGCCTGATCGGTGATGCGCTGGATGGTGAGGCCCCATGTGCGGAGCGCGGCCTCTTCGCCCCGATCACGCTGGAGTTTGTCGGTGGTGAAGGCGAGGGTCATCGGCCTGCCAGCGCGGAGAACCGTGAGCGAGACGGGTGAGCCGAGGGGCTGATCGCCGATGAGGCGGAGGAGTGGAGGGACTTCCTCAACGAAACGTGCATTGACCGGCTGACCATTGATAGCGGTGAGCACATCGCCGGCCTTGAGCCCGGCCTTGAAGGCGGGTCCGTTGGAATCGACTGAGTCGATGAGCGCGCCCGAGTCGATGCCGGTGTCGCGGGTGTGACGGAAGTTGGCACCGATCCAGCTACGCTGCACCTCGCCACCGGCGATGAGCTTCTCGGCAACCTGGCGGGCCATGTTGCTGGGTGTGGCGAACGAGTTGCCCGCGCCGCCGCGGGTATTGACCCCGACCACTTCACCGACGAGATTGACGAGCGGGCCGCCGCTGTTGCCGGGGTTGATCAGCGCATCGTGCTGGATCCAGTTGGTGAATGTGCCGGTGCGCTGCTCGCTGTTGAGGCCCATTTCCTCTTGCTCGCCGCCAAAGGGGTTGGTGAAGACGCGCTCGGTATTGCTGACGATGCCGAGCGTGACGGTGCGCGAGAGGGCGAAGGGTGAGCCCATGGCCATGACGTAGTCGCCGGTGGCGAGGGTTGAGGAATCGCCGAAGCGGGCGGCGGGCAGGTCGCGGTTGCCGCCGGTCAGCGCGGAGAGATCGATCTTGAGCACGGCAAGGTCGGTCCACGGGTCTTCGCCGATGAGCTTGGCGGGGATGCGCTGTTTGTCGGCGAGCACGCACCAGAACTTCCACCCATCGTCGGTGACGTGGGCGTTGGTGAGGACGTAGCCGTCGGGTGAGATGATGGTGCCTGATCCGCCGGAGAGGCTCTTGCTCTCTTTGCCACCCTGATAGGTCATGGTGACGACATCGATATTGACCAGCGAGGGGAAGACGCGGTCGCGCGCGCCCGCGATCATGGCCCGTGTCTCTGCGCGAAGCTCGGTGAGGCGGGGATCATCGATCCGGATAGCCTGATTGGCCGCGTCGGTGCGTGTGCTTTGCTGGCATGAGGTGAGCATCACGCAGGCAAGCGTGATGGGAACCGCGATGTGAACCGGGTTGCGGACCTTCATCGTGTGGCCGTGGAAGTTGATTGATCGCATCAAGTATCCTTTAGAGAAGACCAACGGGTGTTCGGTCTGGAGCGGGAGTGTCGGTCTGGGGCGGGAGTGTCGGAGTGTCAAACAAGAATACCCGCCTGGCGTTGATCGGGTGCTGTCATGGTGAACGAGTTGCAGATCGTTCGCGATGAGGGTATCCGAATGCGTGAGGAAGGATGGTCGGGGGTGGCCTATGGTGAACCAACGATGATCCCTGGCGTGAGTGGGCTTTGGTCTATGTTTCCGTTCGGGCACCAAATCGCGGTGGGAACATCGGTGGTTTATGACAGCACGGGGGTTGTTGCATGAATACCGCTGGGAAAATTTCCTTCTTTCTGGGCGCGATTGTGGTCGGGGCGGTCTGTGCGCGGGTCATCTTTCCGACACGGGGCGGAATGGGTGGATCAGGTCATTCGGGCAATACCGGCGAAGTGGTGAGGGAGGCTGCGTGGCAGGAGGGGCGCGCGCGTGCAGTCTCCATTATTCGGCGGCATCGGTCGGCGATGGAAATGGGGCTCAAGAAGGTTGAACTGGCGAAAGTAAGCGACCTTGCGTTCGGCACGGTGCGTGCGGCGAAAGATGTTGAGGAGGCTGGAGGGAAGGCGATCGTCGATGCGGCCGAGGCGGTTCGTGCGATGGCGGATTTGGGGAACGTGAATGAGGCGCGTGCGAGGATGGGGGCGCTTGCGCAGGCGGTCGAAGATCTTGATGCGAAGTGGCCCGCGCTCTGGGCGTGTGAGATGCGATGCGAGGGCGAGAAGGTCTACGGGGGCGCCCGCATCTGCCCGATCTGCAGGATGGCTTTGAATCGAGCGGATGACCTGCCCTTTGGCGTGGCCGCGACGACCGACCCGGTGGCCCCGCGTGCGGGCGAGCCGACGAACGTTCGTCTGAAGTTGCTCGATCAGATCGGCCTGCCGGTCAAGAGCTTGGAAGTGGTGCATGATCGAGTGCTGCACCTGTTGGTGGTCTCGGACGATCTCTCATGGTTTGCCCACGAGCACCCCAAGGCGGTCGAGTCGAAGGTTGCGAACTCTGCGCGCGAGTTTGAGATCACGATGACCTTTCCGATCGCGGGCGGGGTGACGATGTTCACCGACTTCACACCGACGGGGTATGGGCAGCAGGTGCCGAGCAAGAGGATTGTTGTTTCAGGCACTCCGACCAGTGCCGCGGCGTTGACCGATGATACCGAGTCGGTTCATATGGTTGATGGGTACGAGGCAAGGCTCAGATGCAACGGGAAGCTCTTTTATGCAGGAGAGGATTCGATTCTTCGCTTCGCTTTGAGTCGCGATGGCAAGCCCGTTGAAGATCTCGAGCCGTACCTGGGTGCGAAGGGGCACCTGGTTATTGTCAGCAAGGACCGGTCATCGTTTGTTCATGGGCACCCGGTCGATGGACATCCGTCGAATGCTGGCGGTGGCGATGAGGGGGGGCACGCGCAACACCTTCACGCGGCGCACGTCAAAGATCAGGCCGATGGGTTGGGCAACGGTTCACCGACCGATGTTTCGTTTCACGTGGTCTTCCCGAAGCCCGGCATTTTCAGAGCGTGGGGCCAGTTTCAGCACAAAGGGCGTGTGCTGACGGTTCCTTTCACGATCGATGTGCAACCTGGCAGTGGCCAGTCAGTGCCGGGGATGCAGCAGCCAGAGCCACACGACCACGGCAGCATGAGCAAAGAGTGAGTTGCTCGTCGCGGCGAGCGTCGGTTATTCCGGCTTCTTTTGAGCATCATCGCGGCGTTGTCGTTCGTGGCTCATGCGTTCGGAGAGTCGGCCGAGCCACCCCTTGCGCCAGAAGAAGATCAGCATGGCTCCGGCGGTCGCGCTCATGATCGCCAGCGAGAAGATGTAGCCGTGTGGCCAGTTCAGCTCTGGCATATTGGTGCGGTGCGCGGTGTTGAAGTTCATGCCGTAAACCCCCGCGATGAAGCTGAGAGGGATAAAGATCGTTGAGATGATGGTGAGCACCTTCATCACCTCGTTGAGGCGATTGCTGACACTTGAGAGGTAAACTTCCATCAGGTCGCCACCGGTCTCGCGGTAGATCTCGATCATGTCGATCAGTTGCACGAGGTGGTCGTAGCAGTCGCGGAGGTAGATCTTGGATTCGTTGGAGATGTTGGGCAGGTCTTCACGGAGGAGCGTCGAGACCGCCTCGCGCGCGGGCCAGATGGCGCGGCGCAGGATGAGAAACTCGCGCTTGATCTCGTGGATCCGCGCGACGGTCTGGCGTGAAGCGTTCTCGATTGTTTCATCTTCGAGGTTCTCAAGCTGCTCGCCATAGGCCTCGAGCACCGGGAAATACGCATCGATCACCGAGTCGAGCAGTGCGTACGCGAGGTAGTCGGTCTGAGAGTGACAGATGCGACCCTTGCTCTTGCGTATGCGGTCACGGACCGGCTCGAACGAATCGCCGATCTTCTCCTGGAAGGTGATGACGAAGTCCTTGCCCAGAAACATGCTGATCTGGTCGGTCTCAAGATGCTCGTGGAACGCAGCCTCACGGATCACGATGAACAGGTGATCGCCGTAGGGCTCAACCTTGGCGCGCTGGTGGACATTGACCACATCTTCGAGCGCGAGCTTGTGCAGATCGAACATCTCGCCGATTCGGGTGATGATCCCGGCATCGCCAAGGCCATCGACATTCAGCCAGATGATCGGGAAGCGACTGCGGAGTTTCGCCAGCTCGTCGAGCGTTGCGAGGTTGTGCTCCTCATACCCCAATGGCCCATACGCCAGAACGCGCAGGCGCGGTGGCGGCAGGCTCGGGTCGTCGATAATCGTTCCGGGCACCGAGCCCGGCGGTGTTCGCCTTGAGTGCTTGCGGAACCGTGACCTTCTGATCTTCTTCTTTCCGGCCATACACGCAGCATACCCGCTCAACGGCGTTGCTGGCGAGCAATGCGCAGCGTGGAGTCCGCAACCATTGGCTACCGTTAACGCCACCCGCAACCAGTGCTTGTGGTCGATGCCACAGTTCCAACCACCATCCTCTGCCCCAAGCCCCCCTCACGTCAACATGCTCAGCTTGATCTCATCCCGGCTTCGCGGCTCTTCCCGATTAACGGTGGCCATTCTTTCGCACGCAGTTGTTGACTTCTTCTCGTTCATCATCATTCCCCTTCTGAGCGTGATCGAAGGCCGAGTTGATTTGACCACGTGGCAAGGCACAATGCTTGTTGCGGTCGGTTCGATCTCAAGCGGCATGATCCAACCCATCGTCGCGCTGCTCTCGGATCGGCACGATACGCGGTTCTTTGGTACGCTGGGATTTGTGGCCGCAGTGTTGGCGATTGGCTCGGTCGGCTTCGCCACCACCTTCCCCGCGCTCTTGATCATCCAGATCATCGGGTCAGCGGGTATTGGCGCGTTTCACCCTGTCGCGGCCGCCGCGGTTGGGCAGCTTTCTGGCAACCGTCGGTTATCGGGGCTGGCGTGGTTTTACGCGGCGGGAATGATCGGTGGCGTTGCAGGAAATCTGTTTACGCCGCAATGGGTACGGCATTTCTCAATGGCTGAGCAGGGCGGCACGCCAGTACTCGATACCGCCGCGGGCCTTCGCTCGCTGGCGTGGTACATCATCCCAGGACTGATCTGTGCAGGTCTGCTTGCGATGGCCATCCATTCTGTGCCGCACCGGCACGCAACGGCCAGGTCTGATCATGCCCTCTTGTCCCGTACTGAACAGTTCGCCCGTTGGCGGTCGATCTGGCTGCTATATTTCGGGAACATCCTTCGTTTCACGGTGGATATGTGTCTGATCACGCTCATCGTGCGATGGTCGGAGTTAATGGCCGTTGGCGATCCGGCGGCGTATCTGCCTGGTGTTGAAGTGGTCTCGCGCCTGACACCCGAACTGCGTTCGGAGGCATCTCGATTGAACGGGCTTTTGCAGGCCGCGCGTCAGGTGGGGATGGGTGTCGGAGGGCTTGCAATCCTCATCTTGCTCAGAGGGCGTTTTGAGCGGGCGATGTTGGTTGCGGTGCCGCTGGTCGGGGCGGTCGTGGTGGTAATCACGCCGCACGCGGCCGCGCTTGGTCTTGGCCTGTGGCCGGTGGTGGTGCTCTGTGTGGTCGCTGGTCTGGGCTATGGGGGTGTCATCCCGACAACACTCAGTATTGCTCAGCGATTGCTGCCGCACCGTACCAGTTTGGCTTCGGCATTGATGATGGGTGGGGCGTGGGCCTTTGCCTCGGTCGGTCCTCACTTGGCGCAGATGTTGTTTGAGAACTTTGGGTTGAATCAGGCGTTCGCGATTGTGGGTCTGTTGCTCGGCGCCTCGGGACTGCTGGGGTTGCTGCTGAGGACACCATGAGGCGATCGCTTGGTGCATTCAACGCTCACGAACATCCGACCTGTTACGCGGCGGTTTGGGCCGCTGCACAGCGATGTTGAGCCTAAACTCTGCAATTAAGATGTTGTGATTTCCACGCAGAGCACACTTTCCAGTTCAACGACCACCCGAGACCACCATGCACTACGATGCCCATCACCCCATTATCGCCGATCTCGAGGCGCGGATCTTGACCATCCGCGACTCTCTTTAACTACGATGCCGAAATGGCCAAGCGTCGGGCTCTTGAAGAGCAGATGAATCAGGCAAGTTTCTGGGATGACCCCAAGACCGCACAATCGGTGGTCAGTCAGGTCAAGACGCTCAAGTCGCGGTTCGAGCCGCTGACCAAAGTGATGATCGACTTCGAGGATGCGAAGGTCGCCTACGAGATGGCCCGCGAGGCGAACGACAAGGAGTTGCTCGCCGAGGCCGATGAGCAGTTGTTCCAGTTGTATGGCGACCCGGTCAAGGGTGGCGGTCGCATGGAGAAGGTCGAGCTGCGCTCATTGCTCGCGGGCAAGCACGACTTCCGCAACTGCTTCCTGACCATCACCGCCGGCGCTGGCGGCAAAGAGGCCAACGACTGGGCCGAGATGATCTTCCGCATGTACATCTTCTATTGCGAGAAAATGGGCTTCTCGATGGAGGAAGTTGCCAAGACCTTCGGCACCGAGGTTGGGCTTGATCAGGTCGTCCTGCTGATCAAGGGCGAGTTTGCCTACGGCTTTCTGAACTGCGAACGCGGCACGCATCGTCTGGCACGTGTCTCACCGTTCAATGCCGAGGGCAAGCGGCAGACCAGCTTCGCCACGGTTGATGTCACACCCGAGTTTGAAGAGACAACCCTTGAGATTCCTGAAAAGGACCTCGAGATCACACCGTTCGTGCGTGCCTCAGGCCCCGGCGGACAGAACGTCAACAAGGTCGCGACCGCCATCCGCCTGGTTCACAAGCCGACGGGCATCATGGTTGTGGCCAGCACGTATCGTGATCAGCCCCAGAACCGCAAGCAGGCCATGAGCGTGCTGATGGCCAAGCTCGAGCAGATCGAGGAAGAGCGCCGTGAGAAAGAGATGAACGCGGCCACCGGTGGCGCGGTCGAGCGCGGCTGGGGAACGCAGATTCGTTCGTATGTTTTCTATGACAACCGGGTGAAGGACCACCGCACCGGCCACGAGGCGACCGATTATGAGCGCGTGTTGCGCGGCGAGCTTGAAGACTTTATCGATGCCGAGCTGCAGCGCCGCCGCAAGGAAAAGAGCGAAGCGCAGGCCGCCTCGCACGGCTGATCCTCGCGGGGCACGGCACCATTGGCCTCAGGTCCTGTTCACACGGTGAAAACATGCCGCGCCCCGGAGATCTTCATCCCCAGGGTGCGTTCGTTTCAGAGGTTGCTTCTGGCGATCACTTCTTCTCGGTGGTCGTCGAGGTCTCGGTGGACTCGGTGACCTTCTTCTTGCCCTCGGGCGTGTCCACGACCTTGGATGAACTCGACTTGCTCGTTGAAGTCTGCTGATCACACCCGCTCAAGGCCAGCGTGCCGCCCAGCAACAAGCCGCACGCGCTGGCAGCCATCACAACGACACGGTAAGAAATGGTGTTCTTCATGGATTTACTCCTGCGCACGCCCCCACCCGCTCTCCAACCATTCAAAGCTCAGTCATTCAAAGCTCAGTTCGGATAATCTTCGACCTTCTTTTCCTTGGTGGTGGTCGTGGTCGTCCGCTCCGTCGGGGTTTCCTCGGTGCGGGTGGTCTTGGCCCTTGTTGTCCCGCTCTCGTACGACTCGCACGCGCCAAGCCCCCCAGCGGTCAGGCCGGTGGCCGCACAGGCCACCATCAGCACCATACTGGTCCTAATGGTCGATCGACCGGTCTTGAGCATTGTGTTCAGATGCAACATTCGGCCTCCTGAAGGTTCGGAATCGGTATCACTTCGGAGCTTCAACATGCATCGGGTGGGTGAGGTGGGTGTGTGGCGACCATGAGGAACCATTCATCCCCCTGTTCCCGCGAGTCCCCCTCGGCACCCCTCACTCACCCGTTCCCTTCCCCATTCGCCCCATCCAGCCAACGATTGACCAAACCCAGGAGATGCACCCCCATGCCCAACCCACACACACTGTTGATCTCGACCGCCGCCCTAACCCTCATCGCCCTTTCGGGCTGGGCGGGGACTGAACTCTCCGCACGCGGGACGGCAGAGGCGGGCCGCGGGGGCCACGGGGGGAGTGGGGGGAGTGGCGGGTCGGAGCGGGTGGGGGGGGTGGGGGGGCAGCCGGATGATCGGGAGGACAAGATCGGCGTGAAGACGCCA
>Ga0209591_10000313_pt1 | contig 64177 bp, 56 predicted proteins | sample MAT01_FD_187207 | JGI IMG/M metagenome (GOLD analysis project Ga0209591, IMG submission 187207) | Freshwater microbial communities from Lake Fryxell liftoff mats and glacier meltwater in Antarctica - MAT-01 (SPAdes) (version 2) | ecosystem: Environmental > Aquatic > Freshwater > Ice > Liftoff...
TACTTGTTCAAATCTGCGGCAGGGCATGACGTGGATTCAAAAGAAAGCTCAGTCAATGTCTTCATAGAAGAGTCACTGAGAAGCCTACACTGTATGCTTGCATCAGTGTAGGTATGTCACTCTTAATCCCTACTTAATCCTTAGTGAATATTGAAAGCGATAATCCCAATAAATACTGCAAGACCTAGCGCTCTCCGAAAATAATTAACGCCTTGAAATAATTCCAGCCACGCCCAAGTAAACAAGGAGCCATTTGCGAGTCCGTCTAACACTGTATTAATTTTACCACTTGTAAAAATTAGAGTTAGTAAACTAGTTACTATCCAGACTATAAGCGGTAAATTTGGCATCTGAGCTATAACAATGTTGCCTTCGTTGTCGCGGAAGGTTTTATCAACCAACGTATTTTGCGTCATTTTTAATTGCTACTTAGCTACAAATAATTAACTTACAAAAACGAATGAGTCCTCTCGTGAGAATAGGTTTGCATCTAATTGCAAATTTGTTAATTATATTAAAACATTCAAAACTCTCTTTAAAACTCTCTAATTGCTGAGATTAGAGCGGTAAAGCATATTCCTATATGACTATGTTGAGAGGCATACTCATACGAAATCTGCCAAAATATAGCAATCCTACCTCCTCCAACGCGATCGCTCCCTCAATTGCCCTAATACCTCCAATGTGGTGGTGTAGCTTGGGCTAGCGTATACTTGAGCAAAATACTTAGTCCAAATAAAGTTATTTTTTACTCTCTTTATACTGACTTTATAGTTATTACTTTTAAGGGAGTTAAACTTTACATTCTAAAATGTACTTTACATATTGACTATTTTTTGGAAAAAGATATTAGTCTGCTTCATCATTTCTTGAATTAAAATTCATTGATAATACCCATGTAGTAACAGATTAAGTGATTGATATTAGAGAAGTAGCTGAAAAATCGAACTTGTCTAATATTATGAATAAGAAATGGGCTGTGAAACGACTTACAATCAATCTCACATCAGGTGAGGCTCAGAAGTTAGAAAAATATTGCTCAAGCACTGGCAGGCCAGCAACTGATGTAATTCGGGAATTAATTCGTTCTCTTCCGACTGAAGATGAAGAGCAAAAAACCTAAAAGAAAAGTAAACCACACTGAATAAAAACTTAACTAAGAGCGGGAATGAAAGTTTCAATGAGCTTGATGGTAGACAAGACTTGTCATAGATTTCGGCAAATTGGCAACTGATGTTTTGCTGTTGGAGCTTCAATAGAGATATCAACAGCGTTAGACAGTGAAGAAGTTGTGGTTTGAAACACAGCTTTAGCCCTGCATCACTTCTCCCGCTCTATGCCAGTTGTTGTGTGAGTGCTGTTGAACGGCTCTACATGATTGATACAGTACTCAAAAGAGTTCAGTTCCCGCTCTACAACTGGCTAGAAATGACATAAAAACTACATAGAACTTGCAGCTTTCTTCGATAATGAAGCATTATTTGCGTTTCCCGACAAGCGTGAGGTACACCCGTAAGGGCACGGCACTGCCGTGCCCCTACACCAGGCGATATAATGTTGTACCGCATCTGAATGGGAACCGCTATATTTGCGTAATAAAAATAAAAAAATAAATTATACCTACCATTTAGAGGATTTTTGTTTCTAAATTAGATGTGCATTTAGATACAAATAAATTGTTAAAATTGATTAGAAGCCGTTTTCTGTTTGTTTTACCGTTGATTATATAGTTCTGACTTTTCACGGCATCTGAAAAAGGTCATTTTGAGGGTTTCTCAAGCCTTGATTTTATCATTAGCAGGTAAAAGTCACAGAAAGTTAGAATAAAATGTCATTTATGGAACCTTCTGGAACTCTTGCTGGTTTAGACATTTTGGTAGTTGAGGATGATGATGATACCCGCTTCTTCATCACTACTGTGTTGGAAATGGATGGAGCAAAAGTTATAGCAGTGATATCAGCAGATGCGGCACGCAAAGTATTATCTGAATTGCAACCCGATGTTTTAATTTCTGATATCGGATTACCTGGGGAGGATGGCTATACTCTCATCCGCAAAATTCGTGCGCTCCAACCAAAGAATGGTGGACGAGTCCCGGCTATTGCTTTAACAGCCTTTGCTGATAGTGAGGATCGTATCCGTGCGTTGGAAGGTGGCTTTAACACTCATGTATCTAAACCGATTGATCCTGAAGAACTAGTAGAGATAGTGGCTAGCTTGGTTGGTTCTTGTAATTGGTAATTATGAAGCGCTACTTTTCAATTACTTCCTCTTACCATTTATTTACTCCACAAGCTTAATCGCTTTTGTGCAAGCGATCGCCTAAACTACCCACATCCCTTTGAATATCGAAAACAGTAGATAAATTGCTCAAAATACTACTAAAGAGCTAAGACGAATTCCTGTAATTTAGGTGATATGTTGTTAAAAGTACAGGAATCATTCTATGCTGGTTCACATCATTGCCAATTACGGTTTTGGCAATCTTGAATTTGCGGAAATATTACTTTTACCAGATTACCTACAGGTGTGCCCCCAAGGCTCTTGGATTTATTTTTAGGGATTTTTTTATTCTCGCCATACATGAAAGCACAAACTATTTTTAATCTGAATTTGTTTTAATACTTAGGACTTACGCACAGGGAATGGAAAACGAACCACAGAGAACGCAGAGGTCACGGAGGAATGAGAGTTTGAGAGGGTTTTTGCGTAAGTCGTAAATACTGATGTTCACATAAGGCTTAATAGCTGGGAAATTTTCAATGAAAACTAGAAAGTTAGGCAAACAAGGACTGGAAGTTTCAGAACTGGGACTTGGTTGCATGGGAATGTCTGAGTTTTATAGTGGTCGTGATGAATCTGAAGCGATCGCCACTATCCATCGGGCTTTGGATCTTGGAGTGAATTTTCTCGATACTGCTGATATGTATGGGCCTTTCACTAATGAGCAATTAGTAGGTAGAGCAATTAAGGATCGTCGAGAGCAAGTAGTACTAGCAACCAAGTTTGGCAATGTTCGTACCGAAGAAGGTGGTTGGAAAGGAGTTAATGGCAGCCCCGAATATGTTCAGACAGCTTGTGATGCTTCACTTAAACGCTTGGGAGTAGAAGTTATTGACCTGTACTATCAACATCGAGTTGATCCAAACGTGCCAATCGAAGATACTGTAGGGGCAATGGCTCAGTTAGTACAGGCTGGTAAAGTGCGCTATTTAGGGCTGTCGGAAGCTGCCCCGGCGACAATTCGACGGGCTGTGGCAGTTCATCCAATTACCGCGCTACAAACAGAGTATTCTTTATGGAGCCGCGATCCAGAAGATGAAATTTTACCTACTATCCGAGAACTAGGAATTGGTTTTGTTCCTTACAGTCCTCTTGGTCGTGGGTTTTTATCGGGAGCGATCGCCCGTCCTGAAGACCTTGCAGCAGATGATTCCCGGAGAAATCATCCCCGTTTTCAAGGCGATAATTTCTATAAAAACCTGCAATTAGTTGAAAAAGTCAAGGAAATTGCTGACCAAAAGCAAGTCACACCTAGCCAACTTGCTTTGGCATGGCTACTGGCTCAAGGTGAAGATATTGTGCCGATTCCTGGTACAAAGCGGCGCACTTATTTAGAAGAAAACATCGCAGCAACTGAGATTGTTCTAACTACAGATGACCTCAGTCGGATTGAAGCAATAGCAATAAAGGGTTTTACCGCAGGCGATCGCTACCCTGATATGAGTACTGTTAATCGCTGAGGAAGATTCAAAAAATAAAAGCTTTCTTCCGTTTCAAGGATATTATTGCCAAAACCCCGACATGGCGCTTTCGCCCTTAGCGTCTCCCTGCTTGCGGGGAACTCGGGGCCCCCTCTGGGGATTAGGGGCAGGGAGACAAAGCATAGCTTTGGCTCTTTGGGGTTCTTCGGGTTTAATAAGCAGAACATTTAAATAACTCTGTATCAACTACATACTACCGGATTTATTTAAATGTCTTTACTTAAAGACACATCTTTGTATATTCTTCAGATTATTTACCGTTCAATGTAAGTATAAGTACTTTTGTTTATGTATTTATGAACGGTTACGCTTTTTTAGGCGATCGCTAACCCGAAATCAACAACAGCCAAAGTCTTTCAAGGTGGAAACTAAACTTTTAAGAATTGTGCAGCTTAACCAAACACATATATTAGAGTAATATAGCAACGGTGGTATCATTGCATCAAAATGATACCGTAATTTTGTCTAGATATAGAATTCTATCGCCCTGCTAACGGTAGATGATTTCTGAAAGGAGTTTGCTGCAATGTCCACAACACCTACTACTCGACTGATTTTAGAGACTTTACTCCCCCATCTCAAAGTAGCGGCAGCCTATGCCCATTTTCTGCAACCAAAAATTGCTGCACTTCCCGCCAAAGAACAAGGAAACAACTTTTTTAGTGCAGCACTTACTGATGCAGATGTCGCTATTCAAAATCTAGTAGAAGTAGTACTACTGGGCACTTTCCCAGATATTCGCTTTTATGGTGAAGAATATGAAAGTTCTAACAATACTAAGTATTTTCGCGCTACCGACCTCGGTTCAGAAGGTGATTATTTAGTCACACTCGACCCAATAGATGGTACGAAGTTTTACATGGATGGACATTCTAATTACCAAATTATTCTCGGTATTCTAAATTATGATGACTTTGAAGCAGTAATCGCTATTTCCCCTGCCCAAAATATTTATTTTTACGCTCTCCGAGGTGAAGGTGCTTTTAAAGGGACGCTGGAGATGAGTTTAGAAGCCTGTGCCCCGTTACATATAACATCCGCCAAACCTGTTATTTTATTGGGATGGGGAATGAATGCGATCGCACATTTACTAAAAGATCGATATAAAGTAATCGATATAGCGACTGATTACTCTAGTGATATTCAAATTCCCAATCTAAATGATATTCTCAGTGGCGAGTTGAGTGGAGCAGTCATCAAATCGGGTAAATTTATTGATAGTGCTGCACTCGCTTTTATTGCGAAAGAGGCTGGCTGGATTGTAACTACTGTGGATGGTTCGACTTTACCACCACTGCATACTTGTGAAAACTATAGTATGCCTGGATTAATAGTAGCTGCCTCAAAATCTGTTCATCAAGACCTGCTGTCAGCGATGCAAAGCGTAGCTGTTTGATGTAAAAGCAACTGGATACCGTCTTCCACGACTCATATTCTTTTGACAAAATGAAAATTTGTATTGTTGGCGCGGTGGCAGAATTGGGAAAACTTACTCAAATTTCTACACCTTATATTGATGCTATTTATGCCAGCGTCAAGTTGCTGGAGGCGACTAAAGTCAGAATTTGACGAACCACAGAGGCGCAGAGAACACAGAGTGAGGAGGAATAGAGAGGATTTTGGTGGCAATTTTGGGATATTTTTTATTTGGAAGTCCCTAAAAATGGATATTATAATTTTTCTTTGCTGTATGTCACAGGTATTATCTGCTCGAATGATGTGACAGTTTCAGGTGCGGATGTAAATTATATAATTATCAAGTTTATGAAGAAAAAAAAAGTATGGCTATTAAGGATACTGGTTGTAACAGTAGTAGGAATCAGCATCATTACAGGATATAGTAATTCTCTAAAAGCTGTCTCATCTTTAGGTAAAGACACGCTGACGATGATTACTTCTCCAGATTATCCTCCTTATGAGTTTTATGATACTAAAGGAGGCGATCGCCAAATCGTTGGCTTTGATATAGATATTGCCAAAACCCTTGCTGAAAAACTAGGGTTTAAACTTAAAATAATGGAATCCGATTTTAATGGGTTGATTCCTGCACTCCAAGCAAATCGCGCTGACTTTGTAATGGCTGGGATGACTCCGACTCCAGAACGTCAGAAAAATATTGACTTTTCAATTATTTATTATGAAGCTAAAGATACCATTGTCGCTCCTAAAGGTAGCAACCTAAAGCAGCCCCAAGACTTATTAGGAAAAAAAGTTGGGGTACAACTAGGAACGATACAAGAACAAAATGCCCAGAAAATTGCTAAAAAAGTTGCGGGTATTCAGTTAAAGCAACTCAACAGAGTGCCGGAAGTAGTTCAGGAAATCAAATCTGGGCGAATTGATGCAGCAATTGTTGAGGATACTGTCGCTAAGGGATTCGCCCAAGCTAACCCAGATTTAGAATTTAATGTTATTCCTTCAGAGGAGCAAAGTGGATCGGCGATCGCTTTTCCTAAAGGTTCTTCTTTTGTAGAACCGTTTAACAAAGTCCTTCAACAAATGAAGGACGATGGCACATTGAATAAACTTGTCGCCAAGTGGTTTTCACAGAATACCGCCAATCCTGCATCTTCAAGTCCTGCTAAAGGCGGATTGAATCTCGATTTCACCAGAATTCTTCCCGATATTCCCTTTATTCTGCGGGGAATCCCTTTAACTTTGTTGTTTACCCTATTATCTGTATCCTTGGGGTTAATCTGGGGAACAATTCTGTCTCTATTAAAAATTATCGGCATTAAGCCGCTTACCTGGGTTGCGAACGCCTACACCTCTGTTTTTCGAGGTACACCTTTGTTATTACAGTTGGCGTTGGTTTACTATGCAACACCCCAGCTTACAGGCTATGACATTTCAGCATTGCAGGCTGGGGTGCTAACTTTTACCCTAAATTCTGGTGCTTATATGTCGGAAACTATCAGGGGTGGAATTCAGGCGGTGGATAAAGGACAAAGTGAAGCGGCGATGTCTATGGGTGTTCCCTATTGGTTGATGATGTGGGATGTAATTTTTCCCCAAGCATTAAAGAATATTCTCCCAGCATTGGTAAATGAAACTATCGGATTGCTCAAAGATTCCGCGCTGGTGTCAACCATTGGGGTGGTGGAAATATTACGCAGCGCCCAAATTGTTGGTGCAAATAAGTATATTTATTTTGAACCACTGCTATTTGCAGGGTTAATCTACTATGTTTTAGTAATGGGTATGACCTTGGGTGCATCTGCTTTAGAAAGGAGGTTACGGGAAAGTGAATAATGTAGTAATTCGCACAGAATTCTTATGTAAATCCTTTGGTAAACTCGACGTACTCAAAGATATTTCCACTGAATTTTATCAGGGGGAAGTAGTTGCCATATTAGGCCCTTCTGGTTCAGGTAAATCTACCTTTCTGCGATGCATAAACTTGCTAGAACAACCCACCAGAGGAAGAATCTACTTTCACGAGCAAGAAATTACCAAGCCTAAAGCAAACATTGCTAAGGTGCGCCAGCAGTTGGTGATGGTATTTCAACATTTTAATTTGTTTCCCCACATGAATGTGCTGCAAAATGTCACATACGCACCCATAAAGGTGAAAGGAATAAATAAGCAAAAAGCACAAGAACATGGCTTAGAATTGCTTGCTAAGGTAGGTTTAGAGTCAAAAGTGTCTGTGTACCCATCTAAACTATCGGGGGGACAAAAACAGCGAGTAGCGATCGCTCGGGCATTAGCAATGGAACCTGAGATGATTTTGTTTGATGAACCCACCTCTGCATTAGATCCAGAAATGGTCAAAGATGTACTGGAAGTGATGAAAGCTTTAGCGCTATCTGGAATGACAATGGCGATCGTTACTCATGAAATGGGCTTTGCCAAAGAAGTTGCCAATCGGATTATGTTCCTCGATCAGGGAATCTTAGCAGAAGATGCTACTCCTGGCGAGTTTTTCCAAAATCCTAAGTGCGATCGCGCCAAGCAGTTTTTGGAAAAAATGCTTTAGAACATCAGGAATTCGCCGCTTTTTTTGTATTCCTGAAACTTTTCTAAAACAGGGCGATCGTTTGGCATTAACGTAGGTAAGTCTGCCAAATCGAAGAATTCCAGCGCCAGCGATTCTCCATCTAAGCAAGCGAGACTACCTTCCCATTCAACGGCTCGCAAAATCAAAATGAAGTTTTGGACGCGATCGCCGTTAGGATAAGTTACAGTTTCAAAAGCTGGGTTGGAAGAAAACCCCACAGCTTCAAAACGCTTAACCGTTAAACCAGTTTCTTCAAAAACCTCTCGTGCTGAACATTCTTCAGCAGAGTCACCTACTTCTGGACAGCCACCAGGTAGCCCCCAAAGTTTGAAATCACTTCGTTTTTGCAATAAAACGCGCCCCAAATTATCCTCGATAATCACGCGTGCGCCAAATACAGCACTTCCGGCTATTATGAAGCACAATTTTACCCATATCCCTTTCCTATCCTAACTTTTGAGACTGTGTGCGTACCTCATAGCAGGCGGAAGTGCTGTAATAGAAGTAAGCGATCGCCTACAACTTGTCGTAACTTGCCGAGATAAGAATCTGACCAATTTGCCATAATCTTAGATAAATGTCTTCAGTACCAACCAATCAAGCATAGTAGTTAGTATATGAACTTCTGCCTATTTATCATTGATATTCAAAATGGATTTATCACTCAAAATACAAACCATGTTCCACAAAGAGTGAAATCTTTATTAGAGCAAAATATCTTTGAACATGTCATCTTCACAAAATTTATAAATACACCTAACAGTCCTTACGTCAAATATCTAAATTGGCACGGTCTTATATCACCAGTCGAACAAAAAATTGTGGATGATATTGAAGCATTTGCTCAAGTAATTTTTGATAAAACTATATACACCGCCTGTAACACAGAGACACTCGATTTTCTAAAGAGAAATGATATCCAAAAAGTATTTATTTGTGGTTTGGATACTGATTCTTGTGTTTTAAAAACTGCTATTGATTTTTTTGAAAACAATATTATCCCTTATGTTTTAGAATATTATTCAGCATCAACAGGAGGTGATAAATTTCACCAAGCAGGTCTTTTAGTATTAAGTCAGATGATTGGAGTAAATAATATTGTAACTGAACCTTTAGATAGGCAGAATCTAAATAAATACTTACAGTTAGTATAAGTGTTCTATCTTATTTCTGAACAGGATTTCAGATAAAACCCTGATACCCATATTCCGCAGGTGCGATATTTATAAAGAAAATCTAAAGGTAGCAAATAGCGATCGCCTGAAAACAGGATAATGCAGCTAAACTGTAAAATCCTTCCCATTCAACCTAGAATTATGGCATCTACACCTAAAATCCTTGCCTTTGCAGGCAGCACCCGGATTGAGTCTTACAACAAAAAATTGGTAAAAATCGCGGCGGCTGGCGCTCAAGCAGCAGGCGCAGAAGTGATTTATGTAGACCTCCGCGATTTGCCCCTACCTCTGTTTGATGAAGACTTGGAAGCTCAAGAAGGACTACCTGCTAACGCCCGCACTTTCAAGGATTTGCTGATTTCTCATCAAGGATTGCTGATTGCTTCGCCGGAATATAACAGTTCACTCACAGCAGTTTTGAAGAACGCCATTGATTGGGCATCCCGTCCATCTCCAAATGAAGCGCCGTTGGCTGCTTTTGCAGGTAAGGTTGCTACGATTATGAGCGCTTCTCCAGGCGCTCTTGGTGGTTTGCGGGGTTTGGTTCATCTGCGGTCTATTTTGGGAAACATTAAAGTTTTGGTACTTCCCGATCAAATAGCAGTATCCAAAGCTTACGAAGCCTTCAATCCTGATGGCACGTTAAGAGATCCTAAACAGCAAGAATCGATTGAAAAGTTAGGCGATAATTTGGCAAAAATATTGGCAAAGCTCAACTAAGTAGGTGGACGTGAATAATGAAATGTTTGCAGTAAGCGGCTCCAGCCTTATTTGAAGAACTGGAGCCGCTTACTACGATCAAATTAATAGGATGGTCGCTTTGAATTAAGTTTAAACTAACTAAATCACACAACAACCTCGAAATTTGCAGCAGCTAGAGTGGGGTTAGTAGTGAATTTTGCAAATAGACCTCCTTCAGCAAAACCACCAGCAAAACCATCGGGGTTATAGAACAGGTTGCCATTACCAGTATTGTAAACAATTTCCGCACCACTAAGTGCTGCTGCTGTATCGGTCGCCACTGTGGCAAAGTCTACGACATTTAATGGAGTTGAAAAGACCAAGTTACTTAGAGCGGTAAAGGTAGTTTTCGATAGTTGGATCTTGTCTGAACCAGGAGTGAAGTCCTGAATAGTATCAACTCCGAGTTCACTAAGAACAAACTTTGATCCTGTTGTAAATGCAAACGTATCTGAATCTGCACCTCCTGTTAGAACATCGTTGCCACTATCTCCCTGAAGGTAATCTGTGCCGCCGTTCCCGAACAGAGCATCATTTCCACTGCTGCCAAAGAGAATATCGTTACCGTTGCCCCCCACGAGGTTGTCGTCATCACTGCCCCCATCTACTTTGTCCGCACCAGAACCACCAAAAAGGACATCAGAACCGGCCCCTCCATCAATGAAATGATTACCAGTAACACCAGCTAGCGAAACATTATCATCACCGTCCCCGACAAAAACAACCTTATCGCCAATTCTTGAAGAAAAAGACGCAGCATTAATAAAATCTTGATCGGCTGTCCCCAGATTATCACTCACCACATTTCGGGCACGAGCAACTGCCTCTTTTATGGCATCAGCAACATTCTCACTTTTAGAACCAAGAGGTAGTACACCACCTCGACCAAGCTGGGTGACTAGCCCCTTGTAAGAGGCTACATCTTCAGTCGTAGCTAGAAAAATTGGAATAATGTTATTTGTTTCTAACGCAGTTTTTACTTGTGAAATAGTTGCATAATCTTCACGAAATTCAACTAGACCATTTCCGTCATTAGGAATAGTACCCACAGGATCAACCCCTGCGCGATCGCCCGCAACGTGATAAGGAGCATCGGTGCTTAATATAACAACGCGAAATGAACCTAATCTGTAACCGAGACGGCTATCTGAAGCTGCTGACAAGAGTGCATCTAATTGTGATTCCTTCTCATTAAAGCTTTCTTACAATAGCTCTACACTCCTGAGAGGCTTTGAAACTCCCCTTCCCTATGAGTAAATAGGGGTTAGGTTTCCGAGGTTTTGCTGTTACCAACAATAGTTTTCAAACATCCTCTTGAAAAAGATTGATTTAGGTAGCATTCCATGCACACCTTTGTGGTGACTGTTCACAACTTGAGTAATGTGAAAATTCACAGCTAAACTACACAAGACATAAGCATCTCCTGGTGACAAATTTGCAAAGCGCTATTTTGTTTTTAGTTGCATGTGCAGTTGGGCGAACTGGTGTACCATTCGTAGGGGTATAGTAATGTTCATCCTTGGGTGTTACGTCGAAAAAACTCAAACTCGGCTACTACATCTATTGTTAGGTTAGGTAACAAAAAGTATTGACTAAAAGTGTAACTTTGATCGGGTTTTAAAATTCTATATTTACTCATAACTTTTATCGTGAATGGACTACACAGGAAATATTACGAATTACAATTAAGAATTGATATGATTATCTCAAAATTTGCTAAACTCCAACTTCAGGGAGAGCAAATAAAAATAATTTGAGCATCGGGAATTTGGAGGGGGTTGCAGAGTGGCTGATGATGAACGCATAGTCAATACACAACAGATAGATCCAAAAGACTTTTCATGGAGATTCTGGCCTGTTCTGCCACTCTACCCTTATGGCAGGCGGCAGACAATCCGCAAAGAAGTAGTCAAGGACACAATCTGGAATTTTGACCAGATTCAGGGCATTTTCTACGTTGTTGTACCAATTCGTATGACTGTCGTTAAGCTCGAAACTGGGGGTCTTCTCGTCTATGCACCTGTTGCACCAACCCCAGAGTGTATCAGGCTTGTGAATGAGTTGGTGGCAGAACACGGTAATGTTAAGTACATTATTCTGCCGACTATCTCCGGTATAGAACACAAGGTTTTTGTCGGCCCCTTCGCCAGATACTTTCCAACTGCACAGGTGTTTGTGGCTCCGCATCAGTGGAGTTTCCCGCTAAATCTCCCCCTTAGCTGGCTTGGTTTACCTCCGAAAAGAACTCAAGTACTCCCAGACGATAGTAGCAAAACACCCTTTGCTGACGAGTTTGATTATGCAATGCTGGGCCCCATCGAGCTTGGCCCTGGTCGATTTGCGGAAGTTGCTTTTTTCCACAAGCGATCGCATACTCTTTTAGTAACAGATTCTGTGCTTTCTATCTCAGAAGATCCACCTGCGATCGCACTTTTAGATCCATATCCTTTACTATTTCATGCCAAGGATAATGCTACTGATATTGTTGCAGATATTCAAGCAAATCGCCGTAAAGGTTGGCAGCGCATCTCGTTGTTTGCTTTGTACTTTCAACCAAACGCACTATATATACCCCAATGGAGTCAGGTGTTGCAAGATGCCTTGAAAGCAACAGAACGTTCAAAGAAAGCTTATTTTGGATTGTATCCTTTTAAATGGCATCCAGATTGGCAGCGATCGTTTGATGCTCTGCGAGGTGATGGGCGTTTGTTTGTCGCACCAATTTTACAGACGCTGATTCTCAACCGCGCACCGAAAGAAACCATCGAATGGGCTGATAAAGTTGCTAGTTGGGATTTCCAGTGGATTATTCCCTGTCACTTTGATTCACCGATTAAAGCTGAATCATATCAGTTTCGTCAAGCTTTCTCTTTTTTAGAAAAGCAGCCTGCTGTCAGTGGGGGTTTATTCAGCAGTAGTAGCTATCCCTTGCCAGAGGAGGATTTTAAACTACTGAAAGAAATCGATACAGGTTTAAATAAGTTTGGGATTGTGCCAGCAGCAAAAGAGAAAGTGTAGGAGAAACAATATAGCGTTCTCTTTTGGATAGGACTTACGCACAGGGAATGGAAAACGTAGACGCAAAGCGGCTTGCCGCAGGCTACCACAGAGAACGCAGAGGTCACGGAGGAATGAGAGTTTGAGAGGGTTTTTGCGTAAGTCCTATTGGATGCAGTTAGCACAAGCTGTGCTACCCTACGAGTGAGTTGTTCACAAATTATTAAGTTAGGCTATACGGTCTGAATACCAAGTTGTCGAAATCACAGAGACTATCATCAACTCTGCAATGGTATTAGCTCAAGTATATGGGTTACCTCTGGTGACATTTGTATCTGCTGATTCTGAATTGAATGCAGCCGCAGCAAGTGAAGGTCTACTTGTTGAAAACCCCAACAATTACCCCTAACGTTTAATTCCCTTAAACCGTTCTTGCGCCGCCTGAAACGCTTCTTGCATCACCAATTGAATTTTCTGGGGATCGGGTTTCTTACCTCCCATTAAATCACCAAAGTAAACGCAGGCTGCTTCCCCTAATGCCCAGGTGTAGGCAGCTGCCCAAGAGGCTGCGATCGCACTACCAAAACCTGGTATAAATTTAATTAACTCCCGTGCTATTGCCTGTGCTAAAAAACCACCTGCGATCGCACTCACAACGCCTCCCGCCTGAGATGGAGTAACTGTCTGCCCATATAATTTACCCAACAGTCCCACCATTGATACTTGCAAAGCAGTTAGTACTGGCATTGTCGCAAATGGCAGAGGTACAGCCGCAAGAGTGGCAGACATAATCGAAAATGGCAAAATATAACGGCGTGCAGCATCTCGGTAAAGATTACCAAGTTGCTTCCCAGCTTCTTCTTGATCTAATAGTTGATAAATCGCCTGCGCTTCTGCTTCTGGGAGTAGTTCTGCTAAAGAATCTCGCAGTGCTTCTAAGCCATAAAATACCGGATTATAGCCATCTTCTTCTAAGGTAAAGTCAATCAGTACAGAGCGATCAGTTATTCCTGCAAAGGCTTGCTGCATTGCGGCAAATGCGCGGTTGACTTCCTGATAATCTGGTGGATAGGCAGGATGATCGACGGTATCGGCAGGATAAACCTCATGCAAGCAGGTAACTACCAGCAGACAGGGAATATTTGGATACTGCTGGCGCAACTTTTGAGCAATTTGTCGTAGCGTATCAGTTGCAAAATCATTGATTTTGACGGTGAGAAGGAAGATTCTAGCGGAACGAGTCTCTTTTTTTAAATCGCCAACTAACTCTTGAATGATTAATTGAGTATCTTGTTTAACATCACCCAGCCCCACCGTATCAGTAAAAATCAGTAACGGCAGGTCATTGGAAGGATAAGCATAGCGCTCTGTATGTTGCGTGTGAGGACGAAATCCCTGACCGACAATTTCGGCAGAAACTCCCGTTAATCCCCGGACAATTGAACTTTTTCCAGCTTGGGGTTTACCAATCAGCAGCGCTTCAGTAGTTGGCAGTTCGGCTCGAACTTTCTCTAAAATCTCTGCAACCTGAGTTTCGCTCACACTAAACCATCCAACAAGCGTCTGTGCCAGTTGTTCTACGGGTAGGAGTTGTGTTAGATGTGTTGTTGCTTTATTCCAGACACCAGTAATGCGGTTTGTCCAGGAATTATCGACCGATTTGGTAGTTACTCCATCGGTCGGTTCACTCAATTGCTGAGAATCAGTTGACGGTGAGTCAGCATCACGTTGCTCAGTCATTTCTATCTAAACGTAGAAGACTTTTACTCATCTTATAGCGATTCTCAAAGGGATAACTAGTACCGTTAGTAGTGTTATATCATGTCCGCTTGATTACTTACTAAACCCCACCTGCGGGGCTACGGTGTATACACAAGTGCTAGTCCACATACGTTTCAACTCTTTTACCCAGATTTTTGTCAGAGTTAAACTGTCACACTTACCGACATCCCGCCCAGAACTAAAGTTCAGCTATGAGACTCGGAATTTATTCCGAGGCGGGATAGAAACGCAGTGCGAGATTTATTAATTGGCTAGATTCCGTTTTTCTGGAGATATACTAATTTGATTAGCCGCGATTTTCCATTGAAAATTTAGGTAATTTTGAATAAGTCCAATTCTTTTTTTGACAACACTATCTGGTTCTTTATTTGACTGGTCGGCAGTGATTTCTATTTGCAAATTTGGCTGTAATTGTAGGATTCTCCCAATCCGAGCGAGTAACTGGGTACTAGCAGATGGCAGTTCGGCGCTATCTGGTGCAAATCTAATGCTTCCTTGGTTAACAGGTATTCTTTCAAACTTCACATTGGCACGGGGAAAACTCAGTCTATTTCTAATATCATCTATCAATATATTTTTGGCATCGGTACTCATTTCACGTCCGCTAAGATAAACCATATTCAGACTTAGCGGTTCTATCGCATTATTTGAAATTATTAACTCATAGCGTAATAACTGCGATTTCTGCTTGTAGACGGCTAATTTCTCCGCGAATTAGTGTTTCCTGGTAGAAGATAGAGAGCAGGAAGCAGCTACTTTGAAGGAGTAATACAGTTTCCTCTGCTTAGATTGTGACAGGTGATTCTACGTAGATAGTCGCTTCTTACATTTTAAATGTAATTCCATAGGTAAGTAAATCCTTAGAAATTTTCTCATTTGCCAACTCCAGTAACCGCTTTCTTAGTTGTATTGAATTCTCACTAGAACCTAATATAAAAAATGTTACTCTCGCATTGTTTGTCTGATTTTCAGAATCCTCTGTGAAAGTAATATTGGTACTACCTGGGTCAATTCCAAATAAAGAGTTAGTGCTTTTAGTAATAATTTGCTGCACTATTGCTTGCTCTCGATCTTCTAGAAACTTGAGAAAGTTTATGTAGAGCAAGACCATTACTTTCTTACCTCTACTAATATTTTCAATTTCCAAATTTGCCAATATTGAATTCGGGACAATGAAAAGCGTACTTTTTGCAGCAGTACGAATCTTAGTAGAGCGTAAACCAATCGACTCAACGCGACCAAATAAACCCTCTGGGATTTGCTGAGAACGTTGTAAGCGAATATATTCTCCAGGAAGAAAGGGGCGGTCTAAATACAATACTATAGTTCCTAGTAATTGCTCTAACGTCTTTTGAGCAGCAAACGCAATCGCTACTCCGGCAATTCCTAAGCCAGTGACTAAACCAACTAAATCAAATCGATTCTTAGCAAAAGCTAGCACGGCAAAAAAGCCAATAATCACATTCGCTAAAGTTTCAAATACTAGTAGAATCTCATCAACTTCCCGACCAAACTTGCGAAGTAAATCTATGCCATAAACTAGGATGAATTGACGAAATAAACGAGATATTAACCAAGCTACACTAATAATAACCGCTAAATCAACAAAAGGTTGAATAAAGTAATAGACAGGTTGATACTCTTGAATCCAATTCAAAGATAAAGAGATAAAAATGAAGGTGCCAGCAATTTTGAATAAGTTTCTAATCGGATCAATTAATTTTTCATAAACTACTGTTATTTGCTGCGGAAAAAACTGTCTAAGAACTAAGCTGACAAAAAAAGGTGTATATCTTCCTAACAAGAAAGACAACAGTACAAATAGTAAAAATATTCCAAATTTAATTAATACAGGTTTAGCGACTTCTGGAAACTGGGTAATATTTTGAATAGTTTCATAAAAATTCATAAATGAGTTTTAAATGGTAATAGGAGAATCAACATAGATAGTCGGCTCATCAATATTAAAAGCGATATCATATTCCTTTAAACGCTGAGTAATACTTTGATTAGCAAAATCAAGAAGTTGACGGCGCAGTTCCATTGAAACTTCACCAGAACCTAAGATAAAAAAGGTAATTTGTGCTTGCGATCGCGCTGCTGTTTCTAAATCAGAATTCTGTTTTCCTTCTGCTAGCAAATCTTTAAAAACAATATCGGTGCTGCGTGTATCAATTCCAAAAATATCACTAGATTATTTTGGCTCAATCAAATCTACGATCGCCTTCACCAATACATCTGGATCTACTGGTTTAGAAATATGCATTTGAAATCCTGCTGCTAATGCTTGCTGCTGATTCATTTCGCCTGCATAAGCCGTCAGAGCGATCGCTGGTACGTTTCCTCCTTGTTCAGGCGATCGCGATCGCACTTCACGCATCAGCATATAACCGTCTGTCTTTGGCATTCCAATATCGCTAATTAAAACATCTGGTATCGACTCAGACAGCGCTTCTAATGCTTCTTGTGCTGAAGATACGGTAGTTACTTGTACACCATAGTCTTGCAAAATAAAGCTAATTAAGTCGCGGATATCTGGTTCATCGTCCACCACCAAAACTTGAGTATTGGAAAGGAACGAGGATTCAGGCTCACAATCTAAAGACTCATTCTCTTCACGCGTCACCTGTTCACTTCTGACTAAAAGCGGTAGTTCAACAGTGAAAGTAGTACCCGATCCTTCTCCAGGACTTTCGGCTTGAACATTTCCCCCATGCATCTCTATAACCTTACGCACGATCGCTAATCCTAAACCTAGTCCACCAAATGTCCGAGTAGTCGTGCTATCAGCTTGGCGAAAATAATCGAACACATAAGGCAAAAACTCTGGGCTAATTCCCTTACCTGTATCGCTGACCTGAATTTGAGCTTGGTTCCCAACTTCCATGAGTCGAATTTCTACCTGTCCGCCTGCTGGTGTAAATTTTACCGCATTGGAAAGTAGATTCCACACAATTTGCCCAAGCCGATTTGGGTCGCCCATCACTTGTCCCAAAGTGGGATCAAATATCGTCTGAATTTGAATTAACTTAGCTTGTGCTGCTAGTTGTACTGTCTCTAGTGCTGCTTCAACCACCATTACCAAGTTCACTGGACAGGTATTCAAGTTTAATTTTCCTCGGAGGATGGTAGACACATCCAATAAATCTTCAATTAGCTGGGTTTGTAACTTGGCGTTGCGTTCAATGGTTTCTAAGGCGTGCTTAGTGGTTTTTTCATCGAAATTACGAGTTCGCAACATTTTCGCCCACCCCAGAACAGAGTTGAGTGGGGTTCGCAGTTCATGGGAGAGAACCGCCAGAAATTCATCTTTGATTGTGTTGGCGATTTCTGCTTCTTTGCGTGCTTTCATTTCTCGTTCGAGGAGGCGATCGCATTCTTGCTCAACTGATTTGCGACCGGTAATATCTAGTACAAAAGCAACACCATTATCCTTGGAGTCATTCAGCAAGGCTATCCCTAAAACAATTGGGACTCGTTTCCCGTCGCGCTGGAGATATTCTTTCTCATAAAGTCTGGAAACTCCAGTGGTTTGCACTTCCAAAAGGGCGCGATCGTCTAAATCTTTATATTCAACAGGAGTAAGTTCTCTCCAATTAATTTTACCCAAGGTGGCAAACTCATCACGAGTGTAGCCAGCTAGCTGGAGAAAGGCATCATTAGCATCAAGAATAAAGCCATCCACATTCCAAAAAGCGACTCCGGTTAAGTTGGATTCAAACAAACGCCGAAATCTAGCTTCACTTTCACGTAATGATTTTTCTGCCCGTTTGTGTTCGGTAATATCACGAGAAACAGTAATTACGCCTTCAATACTTTGCTTAGAATTTCGTAATGGTGTGAGGATGTATTCATAATAATGCAACCCATCGGCGGTAATATATTCACACTCATCCTTGATTGGTTGCCCAGTTTTCATCACAGCTTGTCGTTGATTATCTACTTGTTCTACAAGGTCTGTGGGTAAATCCAGGTATTGCAAAGTTTTGCCGATAATATCCTGGGGCTTTAAACCTAGTATAGTAGCTCCATCCCGGCTGACATACTGATAGCAACCTCTGCCATCAAAGATGTAAATGTGATCGACTGAGGCGGTGAGGATGGCATTTAAAATATTTGCCTGTTCTTGCACTTGGGTTGTGAGTTCACGAGTACTTTCTTCTGCTTGCTTGCAGACAGTAGTTTCCATACAAACGCCGATCATTCGCACCGCTTGTCCGCGATCGTCATAGATAAATTTTCCCTTGGCAGAAATCCAATGTACACTTTGGTCTGATCGCACTATGCGAAATTCATCGTTGTAGTCAGACTTTTGTTCTAAAGCGTGGGCGATCCCTTGCATTACAGATTGCCTGTCTTCAGGATAAACGCACTTCTGAAACGTTTCGTAAGGGCCATCAAAACTACCTGGAAGCACACCAAAAAGCAATTCATAATTTTCAGACCAAATGACTTTATTGGTAACAATATTCCAATCCCACAAGCCCATCTGGGAAACCTCTAGAGCTAGCCTGAGCCGTTCTTCACTCTCCCTCAGCGACACTTCTACCTGCTGTCGTTCTGCAACTTCTTGTTGGAGTTGCTCTAAAGTTACTGCCACATTTGTGGACACATTCAAGGCTGTAGATGTTTTTTGTTCAAAATGCTGCTTGATATCATATTCGACAGCTTGAATATGGGTATATTCTAGTGCAAGCGCCAGTTTTTTTTCTAGCTCTATTACTTGCTCCTCAAGGGCTGCTTGCCTTTGCTGATAAAATATTTCTGATTGCTCTAACTCAGCTACACGCTGCCGCAGAGCTACTAATTCATCAGTGACTTGAAAGTTAATTTTATCAACATTTGGCATCTTGCACACCGCTTATAACTAAACAATACCGATTTGAAGAGTAGGCATCCCCTAGCTTTAACAGTATCGATTTTTGAGATAAAAATGTAATCCGTCGAAAGGCGCATAAGCTTTTAACCAAAACACACTTTCTGAGATTAAGAGCTATGTCCCACGACAAGACACTTTGCATCCAATAATGAATTATCTCTTCAAACGCATAAAACCTGCACCAATCAATAATGCCACAACCTGTCCCCAAAAGACACCACCCGATTGGTTTACGCCAATAGGAGGAATATTTAAACTGCCGATGCCATAAAATAATTGTTGCACAAACCACCAAAATAGATAGAAAAAAGCTGGAAGTTGAATTGGAATATACAAGATTATTAGCGGCAAAATTGTGTCAATTTTAGCTTTAGGAAACTTCATAATATATGCTCCTAAAATAGCTGCGATCGCGCCATTGCCCCCAATAAGTGGTACTGTCAAACTTGGTTCAGCCAGAATTTGCACTACCCCCGTCATTACGCCAGCAGCGAGATACAATCCGAGATAGCGTCTATGCCCCAGAATATTTTCGACAGTCTTACCAAAAACCCATAAAAATAACAGATTTCCCAATATTTGACTAAAACTGCCATGTAGGAAGATTGCAATAAGTAGTGAAAATGTCCGCCAAATTACAATTATCCAAGCAGCAGAGTTATTAAATAAGAATGCATTTGTAATTGCCCCACTAATCTGTGCTGGAATTACACCCCAAATGTTAACAAAATAACCTAATCCGCCACTAAATTCTAGTTGAAGCTCCCATAAAAATACGGCAACATTAATACCAATCAGCCAGTAATTAATAATCGGTTTAGTCCGGCAACGAATATTATCACTAATAGGAATCATATCAATACGGTTCGGTTAAGGTTTTTCGATGAAAATTATAGATCATAAAGACGCGATAAATCATCATAAAGACGCGATAAATCGCCGTCAAGACAAAAGACTTATTATTGTAAAGACGGCGATTCATCGCGTCTCTTGTCTTAACCGAACAGTATTGGGAATCATAGATTAGTCATTACTCATTAGTCATTAGTTATTCTCCTCCTACCTCCACACTCCCTCACTTCTCCTTAAGGTGTGGCAAGATTGAAATCAGATCGCATCGCACTTAACTAGGCAAACAAGATGCTAGGAAACACACTTGTAGGAAGATACCAAATTATTAGTAACTTGGGAGGTGGGGGTTTTGGTGAAACTTTTGTGGCGAGTGATACCCAATTACCCGGTTCACCTCTATGTGTCGTTAAGAAACTTAAACCCCAGGCAAGTGATCCCGTAACTTTGGAAACAGCTAGGCGTTTATTTGATACGGAAGCACAAGTTCTGTATAAATTAGGAACTCACGATCGCATTCCCCAACTTTTAGCTTACTTTGAGGAGAAAGCCGAATTTTATCTCGTACAAGAATTGATCGAAGGGCATGACTTGAGTCTAGAATTAATCCCAGGTAAAACCTGGAGTCAAGAGCAAGTAATTTCACTTTTACAAGAACTTTTGACAATCTTAGAATTTGTCCATCAACAGAATGTAATTCACCGTGATGTCAATCCGCGAAATATCCTCAGACGAGAACCAGATGGCAAATTAATCTTAATTGATTTTGGTGCAGTTAAACAAATTACTACCCAGGTGATTCTTCCCGAAGGCTCAATTAAAGGTACTGTTGCTATAGGTACGCCTGGATATATCCCTGGAGAACAAGCTCATGGTACGCCAAAATTAAGCAGTGATATCTATGCTACGGGAATAATTGCTATTCAAGCTCTCACTGGATTATCACCAGAGGAAATAGTAAAAGATGCCGATAGTAATGAAATTATCTGGCAGAATCAAGCCACGGTAACGCCAGAATTCGCTCAATTTTTAGATAAGATGGTGTGCTACGACTTTCGCCAACGCTATGCTTCGGCAACGGTGGCATTACAAGCGCTGAAAGAGTTAACCCAACCACCCGCCCAGACAATTGCATTAACGCCTATTTCTTTGCCCAAAAATATCAACAAACCTCAACCTAAAAAAGGTATTTTTGGTAAAATTTTACTAGCAATCTTTTTAATTGGGTTTAGCACAATAGCATCAATATTTATTTTAAATCACATTAATTCAAATAACGCCATAGAATTATCCAAACAAGGAAATACCCTTTTTGATTTGCAACGCTATCAAGACGCATTAGAAATATATGAAAAAGCCGTTAATATTAGACCAGATTATGCTCAAGGCTGGAATGGTCAAGGTAAAACGCTCTCTCAATTAAAAAAATACAAAGATGCGCTAGCGGCGTATGATAGAGCAATTCAAATTCAGCCAGATAATTTTGAAGCTTGGAGTGGACGAGGCTTTGTATTAGGAAATTTACAGCGATATCAAGAAGCGATCGCCTCTTTTGACAAAGCCTTACAATTAAATAAAGAAAGTTCGGAAGTCTGGAATGCTAAGGGTGAAGCTTTTAGTAGTTTAAATCAATATGACCAAGCAATTAAAGCTTACGAAAAAGCGATTGAATTTAAACCAGATAATTACGAAGCCTGGTATAAAAAAGGATTAGCTTTACAAAAATTTAACCGATATGAAGAAGCGATCGCAGCTTATGAAAAAGTCGTAGATTTAAAACCAGACTACGAGCAAGCCTGGTATAATTGGGGAAATTCTTTAGTTAAATTGCAACGCTACCGAGACGCATTTACAGCTTATGATAAAGCTGTGCAATACAAGTCGAATTATTATCAAGCCTGGTTTTCGAGAGGTAATGTACTGCTCAATTTACAACGTTATCCAGAAGCGGTTGAATCTTTTAATCAAGTAATCAAATATAATCCTGGTAATTATCAATCATGGTATAATCTAGGTTGGTCGCTGCATCAAAGCCAACGCTATGAAGAAGCAATAAAAACTTATAAAAAAGCAGCAACGCTTAAGCAAAAAGATTATCAACTCTGGTATAATTTGGGGAATTCGCAATACGTTTTGCAAAAATATGAAGATGCGATCGCGTCTTATAATAAAGCAGTTCGTTATAAACCAGACCATTCTGAAAGCTGGTATAGCAGAGGCAATGCGCTATTAAATTTGAAACAGTTTAAAGATGCGATCGCGTCTTACGATCAAGCAATAAAATACAAGCCTAATTACCAACAAGCAATAGACGGGCGTAATCAAGCCCAGATTCAGCTGCAAGGCGAAATATCAAAGCCTAAACCTGTAATTGTGCCAGTTCTCCCATTTCCTAATGCTACTAATTCACCGCAGACGAAGCCCTAGTGGTTTATCAAGTCAACAATGCTTAAGTAAACCAAGTTTTAGTAATCTTTCTCTCTGTGTTCTCAATACGGTTCGATTAAGCCCAAAAAATAAAAATGTGTAGGTTGGGTTGAGGAACGAAACCCAACATTTTGTGGCGTTTGTTGGGTTTCGCAAAGCTTCAACCCAACCTACAATATTCTTAACCGAACCGTATTGTCTGTGTTCTCTATGCCTGGAATTGCTATATATGATATATGTTAATACAGTTCAGTTAAGCCCCAAATCCAATGCAAGAGACGTTGCAATTCAACGTGTCTACATACCAAAAATCCTTAACCTAAGTGTATTGTGTTATATATAACCAGTCTCTGAATCAAAAAATTGCTGTAACTAGCGAATATTCACCTCTTGCAGGTAATTTCCACCCTGAAGATATTCAATGTTAGTAGCTGAATTTTTATAGACAAATGAATTTTTTCTTTTTGCAGAAGCTACCTTTTGATAATCATTCAGGATACCTTGTTTTTGAGTATACTCATTCAATTTAACTTGAGCTTGAGCATAAACTAGAGTATCGTTGGGAATATTTCGGAGAAATTTTACAGCCTGATCAAAATCACCAACAAATGCATTCTTATAGGCTTTCTGTAAAAAGTAAGCTGCTCTGATCTGCCGCTTTCGATTGTACTCAGCTAACTTGTCTTGAACTAAAGCACCCGCACGACTTTCTTTAGGAATTTGCCGCAGATATTGTAATGCAGTAGAAAAATCTTTTATCTCGGCACTTTCGTAAGCTTTTGCTAATAAATCTTGCGTCTGTGTTTCAATGTTAATGGATGCTAGCTGAACTAGTTTATCGGTTTTAGATTGCCAATATAAAATATTTGGAATTTTAGCAACAGCATCAAGAACATCTGACCATTTGCTCTCATGGAAAGCTGTTTGAGCTATTTGGTATTGCTGTGCAGCTACTTGCCATTGCTCTTCCCATTCTTCAATTGTGGCTTGCGCTTCTGGATAAACATTGCTGCGGGAGGGAATTGATTTAACAAGTGCGATAGCTTCTTCTAAATCTCCTGCTTGATATTCTTGTGTGGCTTGAGATAAAGTTTCTGTTTCTGAGTATGCAGGTGCAGCATTAATTAAAGAATATACCCCAAATCCCATCACTAAAGAATTAGCCGCCAGTCCTACTTTCATTCCTGTTAATAACGGAGATAAATTTCCAGATGTAGGATTATCATCTTCAATCGCCGCCTCTATAAAAAAATGATCATCTGCTTCTAATATTTCTGGTGGCTGCTCCCATATTATTTGTTTGAGTACCCGCAGCACCTCACCCGTAGACTGGAAGCGGTTTTGATAATCGTAGCGAATCATTTGGCTGAGAACAGCAGCTAAATAATCGTTAACTGGCGTATTTTCAGAACGCCAAACAATTTCATTAGTATAAGGATCAGGTTTTAATTGTAGTGGTTCTAACCCAGTTAAAGCCTGGATGGCAATCATACCCAAAGCATAAATATCACTGTTGGGCTGTGTTTGACCAATAAATTGCTCTGGGGGTATATACCCTAATGAAGTAACGGGAATTCTATAAATGGGCAATTCCGCACATATCCCAAAATCGATAGACTCAATTGAGCCAAAGTCAATCAAAACTAACTTTCCATCGCTATTACGTCTGATCAAGTTTTCTGGTTTGATATCGCAATGGATAACGCCTTGAGAGTGAACAAATTCCAGAATACCTAAGACATCTATCAGAAATCCTACAACTTCGCTTTCACTCCACAGACACCCCCACTGTTGAGTAATGGGTAATTCCGCAGTCAGCGCATGTCCTTCAATCTGCTCTTGGACTAAATAAAATCGCTCGTTTTCTTCAAAGCAGGCGATAAATTCAGGAATTTGGTGATGGCTTCCCAAAAGCTTCAGGGTTTGGGTTTCAGTCACAAACAGTAATCTCAGCATCTCCAAGTAGCCGGATTCGGAACTATTAACTTTAATCTGCTTAACAACGCATTTGGGATTCTCTGGATAATCTACGTCTACAGCTATATATGTTTGTCCAAACACCCCTGCACTCAGGCTTTGGATAATTTTGTAACGCCCTTGTAGTAATTTACCGATTATGTGGTGGGTCATGACCTGGTTACTCAGTAAGTCCTTTTATTTACTTTTTCAAGCATTCCCTCCTGTTTCCGGAATGCTTTAGAAATAAATGACTAAATTTTTGATACCTTAAATGCAAGTTTAATTTTTAAGTATTTTTGCGTAAATAAATATAATTTTTTATTAAAATTTGTATATATATTTAGTAGAGAATTGACATAGACACACTTAAGTGTTGAGAATTAATATCCGTTTAGTAATTATCAGAGTTAATTTTAGGAAAAATTAGCTAAGATTCCATTAAACATCCTCACGTTGGAAGTTTATCCAAACTTGTTGCCGCATTTGTGCAATATCTGATTCAGAAACATTACTACCTCGCCACAATCCTCGCAACGACTTTCGCGGTTTCGACTGAATATTTGTTAACTCGCGTTCAATTTGGGGTGCAATTTGCTCAATGAGGCGGATTTTATCTATCAACGAAAGCTGTTTTATTAACTCTAATGCCTCTTCAAGAGTTACTGTTTGATGCATTGTTCTTTTATCTTGACTATTGTCAATATAAAAGAACAATTACAAATGTATATTAATTAGAATTTATAAAAAAGATAAGCATATTTTGTTTAGTTTTCAATTGTTTAACTATTGATTTCTTCATCGTGTTCAATTACTTCAGATTTATCTGTTAACGGCTTTACTACCCGCGCGATCGCTTCTTGAATAAAAGCCTTAATAAACTCATCTCTGCGATTAATTTGAAACTGTCGCTGCACAACTTCTGTCATTCCACCATCACCCCAATCTTGGTCATGACGAAAATATTCAATAAAACTTTTACCAGCAATTCGCGTTAAATAAGCTGCTGTCACACCTTGAATTGCTCTACCAATAATAAAGGTGGCAACATTGAGTTGCAAAGCTGTAGATAATAATTGAATTGCTCCTTTAACAATGCCCAAACTGGCGATGGTTTTTGCTAAAGAAAGGGCTAACTCTCGTCCCCGTTCCATATTCAATTCACAGCCGTAGACTCTGCCAATTTCCACAACCATTTGAGCATTAACAGCAGCTGTCGCTAGTAAATCTACTACTGGTATAGGCGTAACTGATACCACACCAGCACCAATCCACTGAAAGCGTTCTACAATTTTGTCAGCTTGACGGCGACGCTGGCCATCGATGAGTTTTCGCGCCTCGTCTCCCAATCGCAGAGATTGCAAAAGAATATTATCTGCCACCAAATCTTCACCCTCAGCCCGTAAAACAGCAGCCGTGCGCCGCAGCAAAGGGACAATATCGGGTTCCGGCTGGAAGGTTTCGCCAGTTTCTAATTGTGCAGGTTGGGGATTCGCTGCGATCGCCACCACATCATTAGTAGCAATAAATCCCCGTACCCGTTGACGCAACCTTGCAAGGATGGATTCTTTATCTTCATCTGTATATAAATCAGTTTTGTTGAGAACTAGGAGCGATCGCTTCCCAATTTCTGCTAATCCCCGCAGTGGCTCATATTCTGAGCGCCGTAAATCATTGTCTACCACAAACAACAGTAAATCGGCTTCCGTCGCCAGTTCTCGCGCCATTTGTTCCCGTTCCGTTCCCGCCACACCCGCTTCTAAAATTCCTGGCGTATCCGTAATTAAAATCTTGCGTTCTAATCCCTTCAACCGCAGACAATAGGTTTCTCCAACCTGGGTTGTACCCATCGGTGCATCCACTTGACCCACCATGCGTCCCATAATCGCATTAACTAGGGAAGTTTTACCAGCACTCCCCGTACCAAATACCACTACTTGAATTTCACCCCGTGCTAAGTTTGCTTCAATCTCCCGCGATTTACTTAATAAAGCTTGGCGTGCTACTTCATCTTGAATTTGCCCTACCTGTTGGCGCACAGCTTGGAGAGTTGTAGAAGCAGCATCAGATTTGCCAGCAGGAATTTGCGCCGCAGTTACTCGCTTCGGGTTGCGGCGCGATCGCTTTTCCCCAGATTGAATCACCAATACATAATAGACAAAAGCAGCAACCAACGCTCCAATGAGGACAATCAGCAGCAACAGCAGCAAATTGCCTAGCAACGGCGAATAGGACAATTGCCAATAGAGGCGCGATAGGGAATCAATTAGCCATAGGGCTAGCCCCAAAATTACGATCAGACCAACAATCAGCGTTACTATGCGTGACAGAGGCATGGCTGGGAAATATTAATGGATATTCAGTAGGCAGATGCTTCTGATTTTAACTAATTCAGCAGAAGTCCCACACTCACTTTTAGGAGTGTGGGACGCCAGTCGCCTGCGACGGGAAACCCGTCTACAGCGCACCGCGAGTGAATGCGCGGGAGTGGAGAGATATAGTAATTAATGTATTTTGGCATAGCCAAAACAGTTAATTGCTATGTCGAAACATGACCCATATTCATTATATTTCTTGAAGCAAATACCACGATTGATGGTATTATAAGTAAGTACAAACAAAGCCGAAAATGCTGGTTGTACACTGAACCTAGACAATCTAGAATATGGGGTTCCATTCAAGAACAGACATTTTTTGTCATCTCCGTGAATGGGTAAAATTCTAGCGGTACTAAGGTAGAACATACTTTTTGGTACTTGTTCAAAATCTGCGGCAGGGCATGACGTGGATTCAAAACAAAGCTCAGTCAATGTCTTCATAGAAGAGTCACTGAGAAGCCTACACTGTATGCTTGCATCAGTGTAGGTATGTCACTAGTTTCAGTATTTTTTACCAGAGTAGTTAAGAAGCAGCTTTTGTGAAATTTGAACCTTTCTCATCCTTAAGCTAGTAGCTTTTGAAATTTTATTCGTTCATTATAAAGCTCGCGTGTTCTAATTTATTAGTGGACTTACGCCAGTTTTGGCAAGCTTTTTCAGAACAAAGAGAGAAAACTTATGGGACTTTTCGATCAAATTCTTGGTGCCGTTGCTAACCCCAATCAACAAGGCAGCTTAGGTCAATTGGGAAGTATTGTTAACAGCCTACAACAACTGAGCCAACGCACTGGCACAGACCCTTCTACCATGCAATCAGTTTTGTCAATTGTCGGTAGTCAAGTGCGTTCTGCTTTACAACAAAAGCAAGCCACAGATGGTAATGAAGCCGCACAGAGTCTAGTTAATCAATATGCTGGTACTTCACCTAACCCCCAAGCCGTTAATTCGCTGTTTTCTCCTCAGATACAACAACAGGTAGCTCAAGTTGCTGCCGGGCGCACTGGATTGGATGCTGGTATAGTTCAACAATTGCTGCCTTTAGCAGTACCTTTGGTACTGAATTTTTTGAAAACAGGTGCAAATGCTCAGAATCCCCAAGCTGGCGGGAATTCTGTACTGAATTCTTTCTTAGATGCTGACGGCGATGGTGATGTCGATATCGCTGATGCCATCCAAATGGCTAGTCGGTATATGAAAAGGTAACACTTCTTAACCCCCACTCCCCACTCCTAACTCCTAACTCCTAACTCCTAACTCCTAACTCCCCACTCCCCACTCCCAATTCCCTTAGACATCGGCAATTACCCTTGCTAGATATTTAGCTAAGACATAGGCTGAGAAGATAGGAAATTTGCAAATATAAATCAGACAGTCTATGTCTAAATTTTTTGACTATATCACTGAGGAACTACAAGACTTCATTGCAGCCCAACACCTTTTCTTTGTTGGCTCTGCACCCTTGAGTCCTACGGGTCATGTTAATCTGTCTCCTAAAGGTTTAGGCTGCTTTCGCGTCCTCTCTCCCAACCAAGTAGGTTACGTAGACCTTACAGGCAGTGGTAACGAAACATCAGCCCATTTGCAAGAAAATGGGCGGATAACCTTCATGTTTTGCGCCTTTGAGGAACCCGCCTGTATCCTCCGTCTTTACGGTCAAGGAAAGACAATTTTACCGAGTTCTCCAGACTGGGACTCTCTGTACTCTTTGTTTTTCCCAATGCCTGGAACTCGTCAAATTATCGTCGCCGACATTGAAAAAATACAGACTTCCTGTGGTTTTGGCGTACCACTCTATGAATATCAAGGTGAGCGCCAGACTTTAGTAAACTGGGCTAGTAAAAAAGGTGAAGAGGGAGTTCGAGAATTTCAACAGCAGAGAAATCTTGTCAGCATTGACGGTTTAGCCACACCACTGAGTAAATTACCCTGAAGAAAGACAAAAGCGGACTTTAGAGCATGAGTTATGGATTATTCTATTCGTCCACTTACACAGGAAGACGAGGCTTTTCTTTGGTTTATGCTTTACGAAGCAGCCCATTTGGTAGAAGAAGGTAATTTAACAGTGCAGGATGCAATGAATAATCCTGATTTGGCAAAATATGTTAAAAATTGGGGACGTAAAGATGATAGCGGCTTTGTCGCTATTCTGCAAAGTAATAATCAGCCAGTAGGAGCAGCATGGCTGCGTCTATTGACAGGTGAAAATAAAGGATATGGCTATGTTGATGATCAAACTCCTGAACTAGCAATAGCAATTCTTCCCCAACATAGAAATAAGGGCATAGGAACGCAGTTACTCACACATTTGTTAGCAGCTGCTAAAACATCTTATCCATCAATATCACTTAGTACCAGAGCGACAAATCCAGCCGTGGGTTTATATAAACGATTTGGCTGGCAAGTTCTTGCCGACAGTGAGACAATCAATCGAGTTGGTAATATCTCTTTTAAAATGAAAATTGATTTTTAAGCTCAAAGCTCGTCAATTGTAGGGAGTGTAAATAAGAAAGCCGCCAAAGCGATCGCAGGTTGCAAGCGGCTTTTTCGTGTAACATCACAATAGCTGTGAAATCTCTATCTTCATTGGGAATTTTGCTTTTATGACCCTTTAGCATCGGTGTCACCACCAATTATTACTTGGAACAAGTTTCCTAGTAAAGAGAAAAACGCCGAAACTAACACTACTAGCATTAAACTAGCAAGGGCAGCAAAGGGAGAGATGATGAATAAGAGTAAGAGCGAAAGTATCAAAATCGTTAGTAATGTCTTATTCATCTTTTTTCACCTTTAATAATTGCTCCTCTCAAGCTAACCAGTTAAGTCATGACCTTGACCACAGTCCATAGAAGGAATTAGTCTTAGTTCTCTGGTAAGATTTTGCAACAAAATTGAGTGCAAAAGTTTAATTTATAAATCAACAATCTGTCACCTGTCCTCTGTTAGACTTAACCTGTCCGCGCTTAGTTTTGTAGTCAACGCGCTTTCTTTGAGAACTGCGAGTTGGTTTGGTGGGTTTGCGTTTTATCGTCACTACAACTGCGCTTTGAATGAGTTCTTGAAGTCGTTTCAATGCTGACTCCCGATTGTTCTCTTGGCTTCGGTGTTCCTGGGCTTTGATTACCACAACTCCGTCTTGGGTGATACGTCGATCATTCAGCTTTAAAAGCTGTTCTTTATAATAAGCTGGTAATGACGAAGCCACAATATCGAAGCGCAAGTGAATCGCAGTGGAAACTTTATTCACATTTTGACCTCCTGCTCCTTGCGAACGAATTGCACTAATTTCAATCTCACTCTGTGGGATAATAACTTTGTTGGAAATTTGCAGCATTACTCACAAGGTAAAAAAGGAACTTTTCAATTTAGGATAAAAATCCTTTACTCAGTTTCTTCGGGAGAATCTATTACTACGTCTTGGTCTTTATTGTTTTCCAAATTCACCTCTAAAGTCTTTCCTTCTATTGTCACTTTATCACCCGGTACTAATCGCCGCCCTCGTCGGGTTTCTAGCATACCGTTGACTTGAACATCACCACCTTGAATCATCAGCTTGGCTTGGCCTCCACTTGGCACTATACCCATCAACTTTAAATATTGATTTAACTTAATTGTGTTGTCTCGGATTTTCTTCATACTAAATAAAACTACATCATCTTAATTGTATCGTGGCGTTATCAAAGCAAAGTATGAATCTATTGCGCTACATAATCGCTTAAGTACAGTATTTCATTAATTCGTAGCGAATTGAATTTGGCAATACCCTGCAACGCAATGCTAATGCGTCGTCTTATATAGCGGTTCTCAGTTGAGTGAAGTACAAGAACCCCACCCCCAACCCCCTAAGAGCAAGCGAGGAGCTTGCTCTGATGTAACTCATGTGATTAGGAAATGCTATATCATGTCCACATAATTAGTTGTGATTCCCACAGTCATTGCACCCCACACGCCAGCAATCACAACGCACATCAACCTTTCGGCTGGTTTTACTAGTTGTCGGTGGTGGAGCGTAGACGTAGCCCGTCGTAGACATCGCTATAACAAAAAGCTGTGATGCCAGTTTATTATCTATAATGTTGATCGACAAAACTGCCAGATATAGGTGAAGAAACTAGTCTGGAAGGTTCTTTTAATGTGTTCAGGGGACTGGATCTATGATTAAGCTCGGTTTATTGGTACAGTCCCAGAATAACTCTTTGGGTATAGGAAAAGTTACGGAAATATCTGATGCCAATGCGAACGTTGAGTATTTCTGCTCTATAGGGCAACGTCTTCAAAAAACTTTACCTTTAAGTTCTCTCTCTCAGGTCAAGCTTGAACCCCAGGCTCGATGCTATATTAAGTCCCAAACGCAGGATAAATGGATAGTTGGCAGAGTTTTCATCTGGGATGAAGATACAGAAATGTATCAAATTGATTTACCAGACAAGAAAACTGCGATCGCTACTGAAGAAGACATTTACGTTCGTTGTAATCTCCCAAACACAGACCCCATCGAAACTCTGGCGATGAAGGGTCACGAAACACCCTACTTCCACGACAAAAGATTGGCTTTTGTCAAATCCTTGATTAAGCAACGCGCTGTCAGTCGCGGGATGACAGGACTGATTTCGGCAAATATTAATCTTTATCCTCACCAAGTTGAAGTTGTGCGGCGGGTGCTGGAAGACCCAATTCAACGCTATTTGCTAGCAGATGAGGTGGGACTCGGAAAAACCATCGAAGCAGGGGCGATTCTGCGTCAATTCCTTCTGGATGAACCAAAAAAAGGGGCGGTGGTATTAGTTCCGCAATATTTGCTCAAACAATGGCGAACTGAGTTAGAAAACAAGTTTTACATTTCCCATTTTGGCAAACGGGTAGCGGTGCTGGCGGTTGAAGATATCCATAAAATCAACCTGAAAGCGAAGATAGGCTGCTTAATTTTAGATGAAGCCCATCATATCGCAGCAATGGCAACCTCCAAGGATGCAACAGTGCGCCAGCATTTTCAGACTTGCAAAGAACTTGCTCATAAAAGCGATCGCTTACTTTTATTATCTGCCACTCCTGTTCTTAATCATGAGCAAGATTTTCTGGCTATGTTGCACTTGCTCGACCCAACAACCTATAAACTGGGTGATTTAGCAGGTTTTCGGGCCAAAGTTGAAAGCCGTCAGCAAATTGGTAAAGTTCTGCTTTCTTTTAAAGAAGATGCGGAACCCCTTGTCCTCAAAAGCAACTTGCAGCAACTACGCAACCTCTTTGCTGAGGATGAGTATTTACTGAAGCTGGCGGATGATTTAGAAAATTTACCAGCAAATTCTACCGAGCAAGAGCAAATACTCCAAGCGATTCGCGTCCACGTCAGCGATATTTATCGACTACACCGCCGAATGCTTCGCAACCGTCGCGCTGCGGTGGAAGATGTGATATTTGACCGCAATTTTACGCCGAAAGAAGAGTATGATTTAGACGAGCGATCGCTTGATATCCACGAACTGCTCAATCAATGGCGGAGTGCTGCTCCTGGTGAAAAGCAATATCAGCGAATTTTTCTGTTGTTATTCCTAGCTGCTGGTACTTGGTTAGGCATTTTAGAGCAGGTAATTACCGCCCGGTTAACTGGTAAACCTCATGCTAAACTCATCCAGGAGTTTAAAGAAGATGATATTCGCCTATTAACTACAACCCCCAAATTCTCAGGGGAAGAAGAGATTCTGCAATCCTTGCTAAAAATTATTCGTCAACCTCAAGAAGACGGACAACGGACGGAAAATTTGAAAACAGTGCTGCTGAATCAGTTAGGTACATACTTCAAAATTCCCGCAAACGTTCGGAAGAATCAAAAGGAATTCATCACCAGGATACAGCAGAGAATTAAAAGACCAATTACTGGTGATATTCTGCCCAAATTTATTGTATTTACCAGTTTTGTGCAAACTTGTGGCGAAATTGTCCGGTATTTGTCTGATAGCTTTGGTGCAGAGACAGTAGCCAGCCATCAATTTGGAGAATCACCAGATAAGGTTGAGGAAGGTTTAAATAAGTTCAAGAATAACCCAAACTGCTTTATTCTAGTATGCGATCGCTCTGGAGAAGAAGGGCGTAACCTCCAGTTTGCCGATTGGTTAATTCATTTTGACCTTCCTTGGTCGCCTAATCAATTAGAGCAGAGAATTGGCAGACTTGACCGCATTGGCAGCAAAATTGGCATCCAATCTAGTGCCTTAATTGGCCCCTACTTGGAAGATAGCCCTCACAATGCTTGGTATAAAGTATTAAAAGATGGGTTTGGTATTTTCCAACAATCAATTGCCAGTCTCCAGTTTTATGTAGATGATAAACTTGCAGAATTAGAAACAGTTTTGTTTCAATCAAGTGCTGCTGGATTGTTAGAGATGATTCCATCAATTCAAGAGCAAATTGAAGCTGAAATAGCAAAAATTAGCGAACAGAATGCTCTAGATGAAATTGACGCTAACGATGAAATTGCCACCGAGTATTTTCAAGATTTAGATAATTACGATGCTTGTCATCTAGAGATGAAACGAGCAATTGAAGGCTGGATTTGTGACGCGCTGGGATTCAGAGGACTGAATAATCCAGATTCATCAGAGATGCGACGTTATCAACCGTCAACGCGGACATTGGTTCCCATAAATGACTTAAAAAACCGTTTTGCTGAGAGTTCCCTAGACCAATTTGGTACTTATAATCGCAGGGTAGCAAACCAGAATGCTGGTATTAAACTCTATCGAGTTGGGGAAGGATTTGTTGAAGCACTTTGGAACTATATAAACTGGGATGACCGAGGTGAAGCCTTTGCGATGTGGCGCACTGATGCATCTTGGGACTCTAAAGAAGGGAAGGAGTGGTTCGGTTTCCAATGCAATTATGTAGTCGAAGCAAATTTAAAAATTGCCAAACAAGTTTTACTAGATAACAAGCTAGATAGTTCACAATTCAAACACTTGCAGCGACGTGTTGATGCTCTATTTGCACCAATTATAGAAACTATCTATGTTGATGGTCGCAAGGAGCCAATACGCGTTGTTGAAGATAAAGCGCTCTTAAGTATTCTGCAACGTCCATATAAAGATAAAAACAACAATCAAGGACGAGATTACAATCTAGCAAAAGAGCGCTTAGGAATTATTGACGATTTTGTTGACCCTAGTAAATGGCAAAATTTCTGTTATCAAGTGCGTAACACTTCTTCAGAATTACTCTCAAATCGTCCCGATTTTATTGACTTATGCCAAAATTGTGCTAAGGTTGCCGAAAAGAAATTAGCCAATAGAGTAGAACAATTACGGCTGCGTCTGAACCAGCAAAGTTGGGATAATGCATTAGCTGAAGAATTGAAGATAGAAACTGCTTTAAATGCAGCCATTCTAGAGGGAATTCGCCAACCGCTTCTGAGACTTGATTCTGTCGGTTTTATTGTTGTATCGGGGCGATCGCTTATGCAATTTGAGTGATATTATCTGCGGATAATTTCTTCTGCCTTTGGCAATGTGTCAGCGATCGCCAGAGTTTACAATAGATTTGTACTAGTGTGAAGCAATCGCTTCAGAATGCTTATGCTAATCCAGTTTCGGTTTCATCCTGAGAAAGCCGTTGAAGCCGCAGCAATACTCTTAAAGCTGCACGGTAAGCCTATGAAGTATTTAGGCTTACTTAAGATGCTTTACATAGCTGATCGTGTTGCATTGAAACGCATGGAACAACCGATTACTGGCGATCGTTATGTGTCGATGGATTACGGCCCTGTCTTGAGCGGCGTTTATGACCTAATCAAGGGGAAGCCCGTTGATGATGCCTTACCTCTCTGGTCTAAATTCATTTCTCGTCGTGATGAAAATCATGTTTCCTTGTTGCGTGATCCAGGAGACGAAGACCTTTGTGAAGAGGAAGAGGAAATCATTCAGCAGGTTTATAAAACTTTTGGACATCTTGACCCAATTGAAGTTGCTGAGTGGACTCATGACCTTCCAGAGTGGAAAAACCCTCATGGCTCTGCCATTCCGATTTTGGTAGAGGATATTCTTAAAAATGTGGGCAAGAGTGACGAGGAAATCGAGAAAATTCAGGAAGAAGCCATTCGAGAAGCATATCTAGATGGGGTTTTGAACAGATTCAGCAAGGTGGTTTAATCTCCAAGCGGTTGAAAAACAGGTATAAAACTGCTCTAAAAGCTTTCTTGGGAATACTGTAAGATGGCAGAGATCGCAGTCACATATAGAAAGCGCGTAATGCTGGGAAACTCAGATAAAATTAATTATATTTTTGACTTTACCTGAAAAATAAGTAAATATTAACACTTGTCATACTCAATATTGATTGTGAAACGAAGCGATTAATGAAACGTTCAAATCGCCTTGCTTGGATAGGAGCGATCGCACTCGCTGCGATCGTTTTACTGAGTTTGATTGCGGCTCCAAATAATACAAAAATTAACACTGGCTCTACTTATAACCGCGCCTCCGATGGCTATGGTGCTTGGTATGCTTTTATGCAACAACAAGGAATTTCTATCAAGCGCTGGCAAAAGCCTTTTAGTGATATTCAGCCAGATAACAACCCAGTTACCTTTCTACAGGTAAGCGGCGATCCAAGAGAGACGACACTGGATAGTCAAAAGCGGGAATGGGTAGAAAAAGGGAATACTTTGGTAATTTTGGGTGCGGGGGCGCGGGTTACAGAAGCGCAGTTTAGCACTATGCAAAAATCTCCTGAAGGTGATATAAAAATTGATACACGTAGACGATATAAAAAAGCTAACTCCCAGCAAGTTAATTTAGGCGATCGCTTTGGTGCTATTGTCTGGGAAGAAAATTACAAACAAGGAAAGGTGATTTTTTCTACCACTCCTTATTTAGCTGCTAACGCCTACCAAGATTATTTAAGTAATTTCAAGTATTTAGCCAATTTAGTTAATCAAAAAGGTCACACAGTATTTGTCGATGAATACATCCACGGCTATAAAGATGCGGATGTCAGAAAGAAAGAAAGCGAAGGAGATTTATTTAGTTTTTTTGCTAAAACTCCTGTATTTCCAATATTGCTGCAAGTCGGTATCCTGCTATTAGTGTTAATTTGGGCGCAGAATCGCCGCTTTGGCAAGCCAGTAGCTTTGCCCCACACTTTAGGCATTTGGAAAGTAAGCCAAAAGGAAGCTCAAACTAACTGCGTCCACAAGTTATAAAGTATGTGTAGTAGGACTTACGCAAAATATCTCTCAAACTCTTATTTCTCCGTGTCCTCTGCGCCTCTGTGGTAGCCTGCGGCAAGCCGTACCCCTCCGGGGAAGCAAGCTACGCGTAGCGTCTCGTAGAGAAGCGTCTACGTTATTCTGTAACTTTTGCGTAAGTCCTATGTAGATAAGACAGCAAGTATGTTGAGGAAAAAATCTCTATGACAAGCTACCAAGAAACCATACCTAGTAACCAATCCATTAACGAGCTAATTGCCGAGACGCCAAGCATTAACCATCTGGAGGTAATTGAGAATGTCATCGATTCTTTAGAACAAGATGACAGTGCGATGGTTAGCCACACTCCAGAGGGTGGTTATCTCTGGAAGTTTAAGTATGGAAGTGTGGAAGTATTTGTCCAACTCAACGGGACAACCGATGAAGACACCATCACGGTTTGGTCTACGGTGCTAAATTTACCTGCCAAAGATGAACCTAAGTTGATGCGGTATCTTTTAGAGTTAAACTGCTCTAGCACTTTTGAAGCGCGTTTTGGTATTATTGAAAACCGGGTGGTTGTAATATCGACACGCACCTTAGCGGAGTTATCTCCCGGCGAAGTGTCTCGGCTCATTACCATTGTGGCAACGATCGCTGATAATAACGATGAAGTTTTACAATCTGAATTTGGTGCAATTTAAAGAATTTTAGATTTTAGGTCGCACCTTTGGTGCGCTTTCAGCGCAACTTGGAGTTTAGATTGGGCTATTGCTGCATCGGATGCATACTAATCAGGTTTGGCGATTAATTCCTTTGCTAGAGGCGGCTGGCAATGTGCAGATGGCGATTGACCGATGGTTATTAGAACAACACCAGTCTGGAAAACATCCGTCAACTCTGCGCTTTTATACCTGGTCGCCACCAGCCATTTCTCTCGGCTATCATCAACGCCAATACCCTGAATATTGGCGAAATTTGACTTGGCAAGGGCAAAAACTGGATTTAGTGCAGCGTCCTACCGGTGGACGGGCGGTGCTACACCAAGGTGATTTAACTTACGCTGTAGTCACATCTGGACTTACGGGTAATCGCCTCCAGGTGTACGAAAAAATTTGTGAGTTTTTGATTCAAGGATGGCGATCGCTCGGTGTAGAATTACATTACGGTACAGAAGGGCGAGGTTACATCCACAACCCTAACTGTTTTGGCACCGCTACCAGTGCAGATTTAGTTTTGCCAGATGGTGGTAAACTCATTGGTAGCGCTCAACTGCGACGTGGTGGGGCAATTTTGCAACATGGTTCCATCCGTTTGCAACCGGATGCTGAATTGTTCACTCAGGTATTTGGTGCAGAATCTTTTACGGATGTACAACTGCCTCAAAGTCTGAGTGTGGAAAATATTATTGCAGCTTTAGTTGCAACAGCTAGCGATTGTTTTGAGATGCAGATAGAGGTAAAACCTCTCTCGTCGTCTGAGTGGGAAGAAATTTTGGCGCATCAACCCTAAATCTTGAGAGTAGAAGTTTCTTTAAGATATCCTGCTGTCACACAATCATCAATCAATTGTAGAACAAAAGGCCACAGTTCCGGCGCACCTGTTTCTACTACCGCTACCCGTTTCATCACCTGATCGCGCCTAATGCCATGAATGCGCCAAGTCCCGCCCTGAGTTTGTTGATTGTGCAGCAAAGGCTGTATACGGTCTAGGGCTGCGGCAAACTTAGCAGTGGTTGTTTCTCCCGCTTCAAACTCATCCCAAAGTAAACGCAACTCGCTACCTTGATCTGCTGGCAAAAGTCCAAATAAACGTAACGCTGCTTGTACTTCTCGTTCTGCTTTGCCGTCATTACCCTGCACATCGTAACAAAAGGTGTCACCTGCATCAATTTCTACCAAATCGTGAATTAGCAGCATTTTGATAGCATGGAATATATCAACACCCTCTGGGGCATATTCTGCTAATACACTTGCCATTACAGCTAAATGCCAAGAGTGTTCGGCACTATTTTCTCGGCGTGACCCATCAGTGAGTAGGGTTTGGCGCATCACCTGTTTCAATTGATCAATCTCGATGATGAACTGAATTTGTTGAGTCAGCCGATTGATTTGCACCTAGATTTATGATTGTGGGTAAGATTTACTGGATTTCGGACTGTAGGTAATTATCTCAATAATTCTGGCGAATTTGCAAGGACTTGTTTCTGCATACCAATTAAAAAGCGCCTGGGAGTGTTGCCGTGTTTCCACCCCAAACGCTTTTTATTTCTAACTTGCTCCTCACACAATTAGATAGTATCACTGCTTCATTCAAAAGGCGAGTATATTGAGTGACACTTTCAAAACTGCACCTACAATCCAATTTTTCTATTTCTATAATATAAATTAAAAAATGCCTGGGAGTGTTGCCGTGTTTCCACCCCAGGCATTTTTTATTCTCAACTTGCTCCTCACACACAAATAAACATTATCACTACTTCTATCAAATGGCAAGTATATTGAGTGACATTTTTAAAACTGCACAAGCAATCCAATTTCTGACAAATTAAAAAGCGCTTGGGAGTGTTGCCGTGTTTCCACCCCAAACGCTTTTTACTTTTAACTTGCTCCTCACACACGACTAAAACATATCATTGATTCAATCAAAAAGCAAGTATTTTGTGTGACACTTTCTAAAGTGTACACCTTGCTGAGACTAATTTAGTGTAAAAAGTGACGTACACCAGTTAAGACCATCACCAAACCCAGTTCGTTAGCAGCAATGATAGAATCTTTATCGCGTACACTTCCTCCTGGTTGGACAATGGCTGTAATTCCTGCTGCTGCGGCTGTTTTCACAGAATCATCGAAGGGGAAGAATCCATCGCTGGCGAGAATTGCACCTTTGGCTTTTTCTCCAGCTTGTTCTAGGGCAATTTTAACTGAGCCGACGCGGTTCATTTGACCAGCACCTACTCCTAGTGTAGTGCGATCGCTTGTCACAACAATGGCATTAGATTTAACATGTTTGCAAACTTTCCAAGCAAACAGCAATTCGGCTAACTCGCTGTCGGTGGGTTGACGTTCGCTGACAACTTGCCATTGACTGCTATCAGCAATCACGTCATCGCTAGCTTGGACAAGAAAACCACCTGCGATCGCTTTCACTGTATCCTTATTTCCACTGCTTAAATCAGCTAGAGTCAAAACCCGCACGTTGGATTTTTTGGCAAGGATTTCTTGAGCTTCTGCATCACAACTTGGTGCAACCACACATTCTAAAAATGTTTTGGTTAACTCGGTAGCTGTAGCTGCATCAATTGGGCGGTTGAGCGCGACAATACCACCAAAAGCAGAAGTAGAATCAGCGTTGAAAGCTTTTTGGTAAGCTTCTGAAATTGTACTTCCCAATGCCGTACCACAGGGATTTGTATGTTTGATAATCGTTGCAGCTGGAGTATCAGTGAATTCAGCAATAATTAGGCGTGCGGCTTCTAAATCAACTAAGTTATTGTAACTAAGTTCTTTGCCTTGCAGTTTTGTCGCAGATGTCCATCCTGTTGGGTTAGTACCAGTTTGATACCAGGTGGCGGGTTGATGAGGGTTCTCGCCGTAACGCAGAGATTGCAATTGTGTGCCGCTAAGAGTGTACTGTTGTGCTTCTTCCAGATCAGATGCGAACTGACAAGTCAGCGCTTGCGCTATCGCTTGATCGTAACTAGCAGTGTGCGAAAATCCTTTTAAAGCCGCCTTTTGCCGAAACTCTAGGGATGCTTCGCCGTTATTTTGCCGCAATTCCTGTAAATACTCGTCATATTGTGCCGGATCGCATAATACAGCGAGATGGGCGAAGTTTTTCGATGAAGCGCGTAGCATAGCCGGGCCACCGATATCAATCTGTTCAACGGCTTCAGCTAATGTTACCCCTGGTTTAGCGATCGTTTCCTCAAAAGGATATAGATTCACCACAACTAAATCAATCGGGCGAATTTGGTTATTTTCTAAATCTGTAATATCTTGGGGAACATCTCGCCGCGCCAAAATTCCGCCATGAATTCGGGGATGTAGGGTTTTGACTCGACCACCTAAAATTTCTGGTGAACCTGTATAATCAGCAACTTTGGTAACAGTGAGTCCCGCATCTTTGAGGGCTTGGGCTGTTCCCCCACTGCTGATTAAATCAAAGTTAAATTCTTCAACCAAGCTACGGGCTAGGTCAATTAAACCAGTTTTGTTAGATACACTCAGCAGGGCTAGACGCGCCATTGATAAATTCCTTAAAAGTAGGCCAGAAGCGAAGGATCTCAAGTTTTACATAAGCCTTGGTTCACTTCAAGGCTTTTCGGCATCATTCTGAGATCCAGTAGTGGTGTGGCAACAAAAGGAGGTAGACAGGTTCTCCGTAATTGAAAAGTTTGGGCTAGCAAGGAGAAGAAGGTAGATAACTACTTAGCAATGTTACATTTCGCTTGTGCTTGGATTACTTTTAAACCCGTTTTGGTTTTGGGATAGGCTCTTAATCTATAAATTTGTCAGCAAATAACATGAAGAATATGCAAAGATTTTTATTCCTATATAGACATCTAAGTAAATATTCGTTATCTAGTTATTATCGGGTTATTTAGATATTTCCTATTTTCAAGCTAAACATCCACAAGTAATAACCCCCAACGAGGATATAAAGATTCGTTCTTCATGCTCTGTCAAGTGTTCCCTATTTTCAAGCTAGCAAGACTAGCCCTTTCAAGGTGGTAAACGAAGATACGTTGTTTCAGTGCTACCATCTTGAATTCTCATCTCAGATTTTCGGCTTTTTGAAGCTTGAAATAACCAATTCTCGTTCTAAATCTCACCACCTTGAAAGCGCTGGACTTAGATAGTTAGATAAGTGCTACGTAAAAGCCAATCAAAGGGGGAATCTTCAAATAAAAATTCGTAACCCTCAAGGGTGACATGAAAGAACGTCGAAACGTCAACATTTGGCGAATTTTTGGGCGTTCAAACAGCGCTAACTGCAACTTGAGAACTTAATTTACTCGAAAAATCGATTCAGGTAAAAAAATTATGGCAAATATCATTGGAATCAACGGGAATGATACCCTACTGGGCACTAACAGCGCAGATACGATTAATGGTAATGGTAACGGCTCAGATTATCAGGACGACGATCTTCTGACTGGTGGCGGTGGCAACGATAAATTTGTCTACAACTTAAACTATTACTCTAGTAGCAACACTGATACTATTACTGATTTCGGTGGCGTAGGTAAAGGCGTAACTCCCTCAGCAGCAGTCATTGCCGAAGTAGATACCATCCAATTCCAAGGCTATAATTTTACTCCCCAAAATCTGCTGCTTACTCAGAACGGTAGCAATCTGGAAATCACTTTTGAAGGGCAGGCTGGTACAAAAGTCATCCTTCAAAACTTCCAATTAGAAAACCTGGATAATCTGCCAGCAATTTCTTCACAACCTGCTATTGGCAATATCCTGTTTAATGGACAAACCAGCATCACCGACAGTTTTGATGTGTTTAATGCCAATTCCACTCAAACTAACCTGTTCAACAAGAACACAGTGACATTCCTCAATGACCTTGACAACACCATTACAGGTTTAGACAACTCAAATGATGTGGTGAATGGTCAGGGGGGTAATGACAAAATCGATGGCTTGAGTGGTAACGACCTGCTGCGCGGTGGTACGGGCAATGATACTCTCAACGGTGGCACAGGCAATGATACTCTCAACGGTGGTGAAGGGGATGACTGCCTCAACGGTGGTGAAGGGAATGACTCCCTCTACGGTGATACTGGTAACGACCTGCTACGCGGTGGTGCGGGCAATGACACGCTTCTTGGTGGTACGGACAATGATACCCTTCTTGGTGGTACTGGTGACGATCGCTTGAATGTTGGTTCTTCAAATCTTGATTTTTTTGTAGGAGGCAATCAGCTGCTGTCTGGGGGTGATGGCAACGATACTCTCTCTGCTTCAGGCTACAACAGCCGCAACGGGAACAACAATTATTCCTCTGGTAACAACACCCTCAACGGTGGCGCTGGTGACGATTACTTGATTGTTAACTTTTCAAAAGGCAATAACCTGCTCAATGGTGATGACGGCAACGATACGTTCTTCAACGACTACAGTGGCAATAGTGGCAATGATACGATCGATGGAGGTAAAGGTGACGATTTGTTGTCCTATAACAACAGTGATGGTTTCTACTATGCTAGGGAGGGAATGACTTCGACTTTTAATCCTACTACTAATATCGGCTCAATTACGCTAGGCACGAACCAGGTTAGCTATAAGAATATAGAGCGATTAAATATCAAAGGTACACAATATGATGACTTGATTGTGGGGAGCAACGGCAATGATACGCTTGGCGGATTATACAGTCGTGGCAATGATACTGTAGATGGGGGAATAGGTGACGATTTGTTGATCGTCGATGACCAAATTGCTACCGGGGGAATTACTTCGACCTTCAATTCTACTACTAATATTGCAACAATTACGGCAGGCACGACACAGGTTAGTTACAAAAATATCGAACGATTAAACATCACAGGTGGGTTCTATGATGACAATATTGTGGGGAACAATGGGAACGATACGCTCGATCCGGGCAGGGGTGGCAATGATACGGTAGATGGGGGAACAGGTGACGATTTGTTGAAGTTTTTGACCTATGCTAGCGAGGGAATCACTTCGACATTCAATGCTACTACTAATACTGGAACAATTACGGCGGGTGCGAGTCGGGTTAGTTACAAAAATATCGAGCGATTAGATATCACAGGTACATCCTACGATGACAACATAGTGGGGAGCAATGGCAACGATACGATCTCCACGTCCGATGCTAATGGGAATGATACGATAGATGGGGGCAGAGGTGACGATTTGTTGTCCTATACCCTCAATGGTAGACAGGGAATCACTTCAACTTTCGATACTAGCACTAATACTGGCTTAATTACGGCGGGCGCGAGTCAGGTTAGCTACAAGAATATCGAACGATTACAGATCGCAGGTACAAGCGATAATGACAATATTGTGGGGAGCAATGGCAATGATACGATAACAGGAAACTATTCTTACGATGTCGGATACCGTGAACTTTTTACCGTTGAGGTTATTGGTGGCAATGATACAATAGATGGGGGCGCAGGTGACGATTTGTTGATCGTCCATAACAGTGGTGATTCCGGGGGCAAGGGAATCACTTCGACATTCAATGCTACTACTAACACAGGCTCAATTACGGATGGCACGAATCAGGTTAGCTACAAGAATATCGAACGATTAGATATCATAGGTACGCAGTCCGATGACTTCATTGTGGGGGGCAATGGAAATGATACCCTCAACGGTGGTGGTGGCAATGATACCCTCATAGGTGGCAACGGTAATGATAGCCTAATTGGAGGATCTGGTACTGATACCTTTGCTTTCAATAGTTTCAATGAAGGCAATGATAGTATTGATGACTTCAACGCGACTAATGAACTGATTCAGATATCGGCTGCTGGTTTTGGTGGCGGGTTATCAATCGGTTCACTTCAGACAAGTCAATTTAGCATCGGAGCATCTGCAACCACTAACACACAGCGATTTATTTATAACGATGTTACAGGTGCATTGTTCTTTGACCAAGATGGCAGTGCGATCGCCTTTACTCAGGTACAATTTGGACACCTTTCGAGTGGATTAGCATTAACCAAAAACAATTTTGTGGTTGTTTAATTGTGATTAGCGCTCTATCACTCTAAGCAGAGAAAATAGGAAATGATCGGATTGCGAGGTATCTAAAATAGCAACTCGCATCCGATTTATCAATGCAATTATAGCGAGCGATCGCGCGTGGAGTTCTTTACCAGAGGGAGTTTATAAACAATATTGCTACTCTCGTCCTAAAAACCTTTAGGTGCGAAAAAGTACAGAAGCATCATTGGCTGGCTTTAAAATAAAGTCTTCTTGGCCGATCATGATTTCACCACTATCATCGGTGTGAATCGCGGTTAACTCAAAACTGCCGATTTGTGTTTTCCATAGATTCCTTGACTTTTGACTTCCCCGAACGCGAATTTATCTCCAAGAGTTGGGGCTGATGATGTAGGCATTATTTGAGCAAGCAGCAAATGCTGTGAAATACTAAGTCTGCTTGAAGAGATAGGATCTATGAAAAGAGTAGAATTTTAGGAGTAAACCTCTGTCTTTACAAGCTATTACCGTTAAGAGAGATTCTCAACCCCCCGCAGGCTTAATTGTTACTTTGCATGGTTGGGGTGCTAATGCTGAAGATGTAGCATCTTTGTTACCCTTGCTCAACTTACCTGATTATCAATTTATATTACCCAACGCACCTTATCCTTATCCCTATTCTCCAGTAGGGAGGGCATGGTATGACCTACGGGTGGAGAATATGTATCAAGGATTGGCAGAAAGTCGGCAACTGCTAATAGATTTTTTGCAATCTTTAGAAAGTACCACTGGCGTACCTTTATCACGCACCATTTTAAGTGGATTTTCTCAAGGCGGGGCAATGACTTTAGATGTCGGCTCAAAATTACCCCTAGCAGGTTTAGCTGTCATGAGTGGGTATTTACATCCTGATGCAGTAACGGCAAATCAAAAAGGGATTCCGCCGACTTTAATCTGCCACGGGAGATATGATGAAGTTGTGCCCCTACAAGCTGCTTTGAAGGCACGAGAAACCCTCAAGTCTCTAAAGGTGGCCGTAGAATACCACGAATTTGACATGGGGCATGAAATAAATTCGCAAACGTTAGAGGTGCTACGAAATTTCGTTGTAAATACAATTGGTTAGTCAGGATTACGAATTTTTTATAAATTCTGGTACAAATTCTGACAATTTTCACGAAATTAATGACTTCTAATGAGTAATATATATTGGGGTGGCTGCGTTCAGCGCAACTTAACCCATGCTGAAGGCAGTGCTGCATAAGGGAGGGGCGGCATTATGACAACTCTAAGCATTTCCCAAAAAGAAATTGCTGCCATAACTGGGGCAGAAGTAGAAGAACTGGCTACACGTCTGGAGCTAGATAATTATAGTAATGCTTTTGAGGGTTTAAATGATTGGCATTTATTGCGAGCGATCGCATTTCAGCGTCCAGAGTTAGTTGAACCCTATATCTACCTCTTAGACTTGGAACCTTACGATGAAGCGTAACAATTTTGGATTTTAAATTTTAGATTTTAGATTGGGATCAACTGGCTAAAATCGAAGATTATCACGGTTAATGTATTACCTGGTTGCTCCGAGACTTCTAATGCCATTACCACTTAATCCAAAATCCAAAATCCAAAATCCAAAATTGAACAAGGTTGTAATTGCTGTAGGTGGCGGTATCGCTGCCTACAAAATTTGTGAATTGGTTTCGACGCTGTTTAAAACTGGGGTGGAAGTTCGAGTTATCCTCACCCGTTCGGCGCAAGAATTTATCACGCCTCTGACAATAGCCACCCTATCTCGTCATCCAGCCTACACAGATGATGATTTTTGGCAACCAACTCACTCTCGCCCGTTGCATATTGAGTTGGGTGAATGGGCAGATATCATGGTAATTGCTCCGTTGACGGCTAATACATTAGCCAAGTTAGCCTACGGGATGGCGGATAATTTACTCACAAATACCGTGCTGGCTTCTACTTGTCCGGTGCTGTTAGCACCCGCAATGAACACGGATATGTGGGAACAGCTATCAGTGCAGCGAAATTGGCAGCAGTTATTGACAGATAGCCGATATCATGGGATGAATACAGCATCGGGATTATTAGCGTGCGATCGCATCGGTGCTGGTAGATTAGCAGAACCTCCAGAAATTTTGGCTTACATCCAATCGTTGTTACACACTCAAGGTAAACGAGATTTAGTAGGTAAACGAGTGTTAATTAGCGCTGGGGGAACGCGAGAGTATCTTGACCCAGTTAGATTTATTGGTAATCCTTCCACAGGTAAAATGGGATTAGCTTTAGCGCAAGCCGCACTTCACCGAGGCGCAAACGTAACCCTGGTACATTGCCCAGCTAATTGGGATGTACCATTGGGAGTGCAAGCAATTCCCGTTGTTAGTGCCGAGCAAATGCAGCACGTTATGGTAGAATGTTTACTCAATGCTGATGTAATTGTGATGTCAGCAGCCGTTGCAGATGTGAAGCCACGAGATTATAGTACAGAGAAATTACCCAAGCGATCGCTCCCCCAAGCCTTACCGCTGGAACCAGTACCGGATATAGTCGCCCAGTTAGCACAACATAAACAGCCGCATCAGATATTAATTGGCTTTGCAGCACAAACTGGAGATATTGTCAAGCCAGCGTTAGAAAAATTACAGAGTAAAAAACTCGATGTGATCGTTGCCAATCCCATCGATCAACCTGATAGTGGTTTTGGTAGCGATCGCAATCAAGCGATATTTTTAGATAAACAAGGGAGTAAGGTAGCGATCGCACCTTGTTCTAAATTAGAAATGGCGCATCAATTATTTGATTTTGTTCTATTTTGACCAAGTTCCCTAATCCTCAGTACCACGCCAAGATACAAAAATTTCTCTTTGCGTCTTGTTAATGTATTGGCAATTAACGAACGGGCAATTGGAATTGATGCTAAATCTTACCAGCAGTCAGTTAAACATTTCTCAAATGCATTAGGTTAAAGCCATAACACATCCTACAAAAGAATTACTTTTTAAAATCTAGTGCTCTGTCCCAAAAATTTTGCTAGGTTCGTAGTAAGCACTTCAGTGCTTAAAAATCCAGGACTAAAGTCCTGACTACGAACTTTTTTACCCCTCGCCTGGGTTTGGCTACGCCCACTCGAAGCCGGATAATTTGGGCAGATTACAGGCGGCGTTATACATTAATAAGTGTATCTGCAATACCGGACTTGTTCTGGCTTAGTCTCAATAGCAAAGGTTTGGAGATGTTTACTTTATCAGAAACTTCTATCCTGGCGGCAATCCTACTGGTAGCTTTAGGCATTTTGGGCTGGGGCTTTTATCGCGCCAGACCTTTTGGTAAACTGGGAATCTTAGCCTGGTTACAGTCGGTGGTGTTGATGACTCCCTGGCTCCTGTTTTTTGGATTGTTTGCCGCAGGGATTTACATCAATATAGCGGGTATATTGTTCTTAGTGGTAACTTCCGCCGGATTGTACGTCTACTTGGGCAGACAGTTACGCGCAGCTGGGCAAGATGCCATCCTCAAGCAACGCGCAACAGAAAGACTCGCTGCTGCTTCCTTACTTCAAGCAAATTCCCCACAACCAACAGTAGCAGAACTGAAACCGGAGATCCCACCGATACCAGAAGAAGACTTGAATGTAGTTAAAGGAATTTTTGGTATCGATACATTTTTTGCTACAGAAACGATCGCTTACCAAGATGGAGCCATTTTCAAAGGCAATTTGCGGGGAGAACCAGAAGAGACTCACAACCGTCTAACTGCAAGTTTACGGCAACGCCTTGGCGATCAATATCGCTTGTTTTTAGTGGAAAATACAGACGGCAAACCAGTGGTAATCGTCCTACCCAGCCGCAATGATCCTCGGCCGATGTTGCGATCGCAAAAAGCTTTTGCAGGTATTCTGTTGATAGCGACCATTGCCACAAGTTTAGAAGCTGCCGGCTTATTGCTGAATTTTGATTTCTTTGGCAATCCAGGGCGGTTTAAAGAAGCTTTGCCCATAGGCGCTGGGATCTTTACGATTTTAGTAGCTCACGAAATCGGTCATTGGTTACTTGCTCGGCGTCACCAAATCCGCCTTAGCTGGCCTTTCTTTTTGCCGGCTGTGCAAATTGGTTCCTTTGGTGCAATTACCCGCTTTGAATCTCTGTTGCCCAACCGCAAGGTATTATTTGATATTGCCTTAGCAGGGCCAGCCGCAGGTGGTATTCTTTCTTTGTTAATGCTGGTGACGGGCTTGCTGCTTTCCCGCCCAGGTAGTTTATTTCAATTGCCAAATCAGTTTTTCCAAGGGTCGATTTTGGTGGGAAGTTTGGCGCGAGTTGTCCTCGGTTCGGCGTTGCAGTCGTCGTTGGTAAGTGTTCATCCCTTAGTGATAATTGGTTGGCTGGGGTTAGTAATTAACGCTTTGAACTTAATGCCAGCCGGACAACTCGATGGTGGGCGAATTGTTCAGGCGATTTATGGACGCAAAACCGCAGGACGAGCAACAGTATCAACTTTAATTTTACTGGCGCTAGTGTCTCTCGGTAATAATCTTGCCATGTACTGGGCGATCGCTATTTTCTTCTTGCAACGGGATCAAGAACGTCCCAGCTTGAATGAAGTGACTGAACCCGATGATGCTAGAGCCGCCTTGGGTCTTTTGGCTCTATTTTTGATGATTACCACGCTTCTACCCCTGACTCCTGGCTTGGCTGGGCGTTTGGGAATAGGATAGATAGTGTTTATGGAGCCTACACCCAAACAAGCACATAAAGCAGGATATGGAACCAACACCACAGCAGCTAAGAACGGTGTATATAGCCTGCTACTGGCTAACAAAAATGTATTTACCCGTCTATCTTGTAACGCTTGATTCTAGAAACGCGAGAATAGTAATCATCGCGGGTGAAGAGTCAGTAATTGTCATTAATAAGCAAGGAGAATTGAGCTATGGCCAGCCCGAATTATGAGGCAATGACCACAAAAGAGTTGCGGACTTATGTTTTAGCACACCGAGATGATCAAAACGCCATCAACGCTCTAGCAAACCGAGTTGAAACAAATGGAGTAAAGTTAGATTCTCCAGAACAACTGCCAGATGTAATACGTAGACTGCAAGAACAGCAAGAGTAAAACTAAATTCAAATCTTTGATAAAGTGTTGTGCTGCAAACACAACGCTTTTATTTTGCCCTAACAGCTGTATCTACTGAGACTGATTCTTAAGTGATTGTCGGTGAACCTTCACTTGAATTAAGCGATGTGTTCACCGACAGCTTATGAAGAAAATTAACTGAATGGTTTCCAACCTGCTAGCAAATTCGGGTAAGCCGTTGGTGTGGGGAAAATATTCTGGAAGCCAGTTTGACGCTCTTGTGGCTTTTCTTTGCCCATGTTCCAGAGGGATTCATAGAAAAAGAAAGATACTCCAGCAAAATTGCGATCGCGTACTTTTTGCACTTGTGTTTGAATCTGTTGCATCGGTATAGATCGGTTTTTCAACCCAGCCAAAATGCCCACACTCACTGGAATATGCTTCTTTGCCGCTTTCACTTCTGGGTATTCTAATTCGCTGATAAAAACATTCAAGTCATCACGATATATCTGCAAAACTAAATCTTCAATGATTCCCATCCGTTCCCACTTCTGCCAGTCTGCTAAAAAGAAATCGTAGGAAAAACGTTGAGGATTAGGAGCAACGGAAACGAGGCAATTTTTCTTAGTAGCTTTAACGGCTGTAAATACCCGCTTCATAAAGTCGGTGATTTTATTAGCTCTCCAACTCACCCATTCTGGATCTTTGAAGTTTTTGGAGGGAGCTTTCCCACGGTGTTCTTTCTTGTAAAGTGCCACTGTATAGGCATCGTAACCTAATTCTGATGGTAAGCCAAAATGGTCATCAAATTGAATACCATCAATATTGTAGTTTCTAACAATTTCAACGATTAAATCTTGGATGAATTGTTGCACTTCTGGGCGAAAGGGATTTAACCAAACACGATTATGTGTCCCTTCTTTGACAATCCGAGTTCCATCGCTGCGACTGGTGAGCCATTGGGGACGATTTTTAGCTAATAGAGAATCTGCTGGTGCCATGAAGCCAAATTCAAACCAGGGAATTACTGTTAACCCTTTTTGATGTCCCACATCCACAATTTCTTTGAGGATATCTCGTCCTTTGAGTCCGGGTGTGGGATCAAGCGATCGCCCAATAACTTTGGCTGCAACTTTGCTGGGATACAATGTATATCCCCAATTCCAAACCGCCGGATATATCGTGTTAAAATTGAGTTCGTCAAGGCGTTGCAAAGATCCCTTGAGGCGATCGCGCTCAAATAACACATCACTATCAATATTTGTTAACCACACCCCCCTTAACTCAGATGCTGGCGATCGCGGCAGATTAATTTGAGCGTTTAAGGGGAACGATAGCATCACCGTAGCAACTACACTCAAGGTAGCTATAACGGCAAGCAAAAGAGACTTTCTGCTTTGGCGAATATTCAACGAAGAAGAAAACTCAACACACCACTTGACAAACCTTTTTATCATTTGCTAAAGACATCATTCAATTATGAACAATCAGCATGAATAGCGATCATTTCGATTGTAAGCGCTAAAACAATCGCTATTCCTGCTGAGGTTTATTATTTGGCGCTGGCTATGAGATCATTCCAGGCTTTGACTGCTGCTTGTAAATTCTTTGGCAGGTTATTTCGAGAAATATCGTTGTACTCAACCGTACCCTCAAGGCTTGTAAGAGTGTAGCCTATATAATCAGCAGCACCACTGGGGGCTGGGTAACTCAGATTTTTGAATTTACTAAATTTAAAACGTTCTAGCGATCGCACAAATTGTTGCACCTGTTGCACAGAAACGCGGCGAACACTACGCTCAGAATCATTGGCATCACCAATCCGCACCCGAATCAATTGTCCATCTTTGAGTAAAACAGTCTCATAAGTTCTGCCAGTAAAACCACCACTGGAAATTTGCCGAAATACTACATATCCAGCTAATGGTGGTGGTAACTCGCTGACAGGAATTTTCACAGGGGCTAGTGGAGTTGAGCTAGCCTTTTCATTCAGCCTGAGTGCGGAACCTGTTTGATTGGTATGATAAACCAAAGTTTGTTCACCAATGCCTACAACCACCCGCCAGCCTGGTACTAAAGCTTGGGTACAGAATTCATCAGCATTAGCTAATTCTAAACAGCCATCTCCCCAAGTTTGCTGTTTAAACTCAATGATTGTTAGCTGAGAAATTGGCTGTTGCAAATGTTTGGATGCAGCTTGCAAAACGGCATTTTTTACAGATGCGGGTAATTTATTTTGCAGATTGTTTGAGGGAGTTTTTGCCGAAGCTTTGAGAACTTCATTGCTTGTTTCTAGCGAGAACTTTGCAGTAGCACTCGTAGCACCTTTGATAAATGTTAAACCGCTAGCAACAGACAAAATTCCAGTCAAAACCAAAACAGTGAAAATTCGCGTTTGATTGGGGTTAAAGTAGTCTTTCAGCATGAATTTCATAGTAATATACGGATGTTAGTCAAGAGTAATATAACTCATAAATAGTATTCAGCCAAAAAGTATATAATTCCAGAATTTCACCACTTGAAATTAATTTAGTATCTCTCTTCTGAAACAGATATAGAGACAGACGCTGATGTACTTATTGTTTGTTCCTTATAGCGACTCTCATTTGGATGGTTACTGGGTAGGGACACGGCAATGCCGTGTCCTAGCTTATATCTGTGTTTATCTGTGGTTAATTATTTTTTCTGTATCTTATTTATATCAAGTTCGGTTCAATACTTAGTTATATAGCAATCCTATATGAGAGCCAAACTCATGGTACTTTTGTACTAAAGCCTTGATAACAGATTATACCCAATACGGTTCGGTTAAGCCCAAAAAATAAAAATGTGTAGGTTGGGTTGAGGAACGAAACCCAACATTTTGCGGCGTTTGTTGGGTTTCGCAAAGCTTCAACCCAACCTACAATATTCTTAACCGAACCGTATTGAGATTATACCGATCTTCCATAAGCCGACATTTTTCCTAAATGCAAAAAAGTAAAAAACGTAAGAAAAGTGGGAAGTGCTTAAACACTTAAAATTAAAAACTGGCAATTAAAAAGACTACCAGTTTCCAAAATAATTATTTTGAGTATTTTAACTGATTGACAAAATACGCTTTATTCTAAACTCATTATTGGTAAGCTACACAACGGTTTTAATATTTATGCGCTGATGGCTTGTTGTTCAGTTTTAACTAACTGATTCTGAGGTATATCAAATCTAATAGTACTGGCTGCCCAGTCTTTGAAATCGGGCGCTAGCCAGACTAACTTGCACAGAATTTCATCATTGACCCACAAAACCAACGGGAATCGAAACTGTTTCCGAAACTGATTTCGCATGATGTTGGTACTGATGATTAGTTGGTTAATTTCCATTACAGATTCTAAACCCCGTACCATCAAAGCTTCGGGTTGAGTAGCACCAATCGCACTTGTAATAGCTGTATACAATGTGTCTGTTGCAGGTGAAAGTAGGATTTCGTGGATGTCTGCTGATGAAAATTCTGTTAACACATTCAGCACTTGCTGCTGCCTTTCAACAGAGTTACAACAAGCTAATATCAGTGAGAACTCCCCACCAGAAACCATTATCGCCCTTGCCAGCCTTTTAGTGGCTGCTGTGCTGCTAGTTGTGCCGTTTTCCGAATTACTTAAGCTGATCATTAAAAAAATCCTGCTTTTAATTTTAAAAATATCTGAGCAATATTCAGTTATTCTACCCTATGAATTTTTATTCAAAAGTGTTAAATCGGTAATTTCGATGAGGTTTTTCTCTAATTACTAAGCATAATACTACGCATTGTCTCAGGAAGGAGGATATCGTGTATTATCCCACACTTACAATTAAAGGATAATGTAAAGGTAGTATCAAAATCATGTAAGCAAAAGATAATGCAAGCATAAAGAAGCAATTGGCTAATTAGCAATGTAATTATCACTGTATTTTCATGATTTTGGCATTTCCCATTCATTAAGTAATTATTTCGTAATATAAAGTAAAAAAATACTAAGTATAAGTTTAATAATAAATATTGGGAAGTGGGAAAAAAGTTAACTGGCAACTGGTTTACTGTCGCCTACGGTAAGCTTTTTCTCTCGCCAAACCATTTCGGGGCGAGTGTAGAGTGTGGAGTAGTGAAATGGGATCAGCCCAAGATGTGCAAATCTCTGTGGATTAAAATTAACTCATCCGTTTGATAGAACTGTAGATTGAAGATGTCGCCTCGTTAGTCAGAGGACACAGAATTTTTAGCTTTCTAAGATTAGTTCAGAACATCTGAAAATATAACAAGTCATGCATTATGGCGGTTCCCATTCACATGCGGTACGATATTATATTGCGAAGTGTAGGGGCACGGCACTGCCGTGCCCCTACAGTTTATTGGGGGCATGGCGATAGCGCAGCGTCGGAACGAGCGTCATTACGAATTATGCTGAGATAAGTCCATTAAATTCGCTAACTTGTAAACAACCCGCGCCCCAACATTACCATCCCACTCACCATCACCGACTTCGCAGATATCAAAGCCAATAATTTTTCTCCCACTATTAACCAATTCCCGGAACAGACAAAAAGTTTGCTCTAATTCCAACCCACCTGGAACAGGAGTACCTGTACTTGGACAGAGTTTTGGATCTAAACCATCTGCATCAAAGCTAATGTAAACAGACTCAGGTAAATGACTGATAATTTCTCGGCATAAATCAATCCAAGTTGTTCCAGAGTAAAGCTTTTGTTTAATGGCTGGGTCGTAATATGCAATAATGCGACTATCAGATTGGTCAATCATTTCCACTTCATGATGACTAATATCACGCAAAGCCACTTGCACTAGCTTGGAAATTTGCGGTATTTTCATCGCATTAAACATAATAGACGCATGAGAAAACTCAAATCCCTCATAAGCATCGCGTAAATCTGCGTGGGCATCAATGTGCAAAATGCCATAGTTTGCGTACTTAGCCGCTAATGCTTGGAAATAACCTAATGGCGAACTGTGATCTCCTCCAATAACTGCAACTCGCTTACCCTTGTCAATTGCTTCTTGACAATTTTCAAACAGCCATTGATTTACCTGTTGACAAACTTGATTAATTTCTGTGAGGACAGGTGTTAAATCTGGTGTATCTGAGAGTTGTTTACCTTGGGCTAATCGCTCAATAATTTGTGCTGCCAAGGCGCGGTAATATGTATTCTTCTCTAAAATATCTTGGGGAATTTCCACCATGAAAATTCCCTGCTTCCAACCATCAGGGTTATCAAAATCAAACAAATCCAGTTGAGTTGAAGCATCAAGAATTCGCTGTGGCCCGTTAGCAGTGCCTGCACCATAGGAAACAGTGACTTCCCACGGCACACCAAAGACAATCAGGTTTGCAGACTCATAATCGCAGGGCAAACCTAAGAGATTGCCATTTACTTCACCTATGCCGCTAGGATCGTAGTCTTGTAGTTGATTACTCATCAATTATCTTCTGGATTTACCTGGATAGACAGCACGCCGCCTAGTGGACATCTGCATTGTAATAAAAATTTTCACAGACGGTAAACTACAGTGCTTCTATTATTTGGTCAAAATTGCGGCGATACACCTGTTGGTTGAATTCCTGCAACTCTTTGTCTGACGAGTGGGGCGAATATTAAAATCAAATACAAAAAGTTAGATATTTTGCTGCGATCGCAGACCGTCTAGATGAGTAAAACTAGGCTATGGATAAGTGTCAAAAATAATTTCAGTTTTTTGGCAATGACCTTTAAGCACGTTAAACTACTAAGCAATTGAAGTTAAGGATGGATTTATATGCGCTTACCAATTGCAATTAGTGCCATTAGTGTGGAAGATGCGATCGCTACTGCCAAAACAATCTTAATACTAATTCGTAATGTTTAAGTCCAGTTAGTTAAGCTGATTGAATTGGCTCTCTAGAGCGCATACGGCTTGCTCTCCAGACAATGAGCGCAAGACACCAATCGATACTGTCACAATTACTGCGTCAGTTCAAGGATTTAATACCCTAATTATTATAGCACCAGTTAAGTAAGTGGGCGAGAAAATTCCCAAGTATGTAACGAAATGTAAATTCGGCAGCTACCTGACAAATTCGTTATTTCACCGTCTTTACAAAATTAAACATACATTGGTTTTATCTTGCCTACCTACTTAGCGTATTATTGCTCTGCTTGGGTTCTCAATGACTATTTACACTCAACTTGGTGATCAGTCTTTTACCCTTGAGTATACTTTGTTTCTAACTCCCGACAAAATGGGCGAACCGGAGTATTATGTGATGTTATAACTTGCACCATAGGGTGGAGTTTATTTGTTTAAAGATTTCATGTAGGAAGGGGTAAAAATTGTATTTTTTCTGCAAAGAATTGTCCATTTTATAATATTTCAGAAAATTTACACGAAAATCAACATAGGCTATTCAAACTTTAAGTTAATCAGTGTAAGCTAATTATGTAAATATGTTTATTGCAAAAACTATTTAACCACTCAGACTAATTCCGCTCAAGGAGGTGTAGCAAAAATCACATATATATTCAGATAAATGTTTAAAGAGACTAAACATGACTGTAAAAAGATTGAGTTTAGTAGCTTCTAAGCAAACCAAGCAATATTGTTGAAGTGAGATTTTCATTGAGTAGTAAAATCTCAAAAAATCATGATGTGCTTTATAGTTTTTCTCGTCTCTTGACTGTAGCCCGCCCAAAGCCAGATTTTTCATGCTGGAGGTTATGGGCTTTAGACAGAAGCATCCCCACTAAATTGATTTTAATACCTTGCTTGGCAAAGCCGTAGACGCTTTGCTTCTAAATTCTTCTTGCAAACTCTTACTGAAAGTACTAATCTTGTGGCTGCCGAAGACACCACAAGGGTTACTGCTTTGCAAGCTTCTTTACTTCGCTAGGCAAACGTCTAGCTCAATATTTTGGCATTCACGTTAGTGATTGTCATATAAAGGGTCTGTTACAACGAGCGGCGCTGCTTACCAAATAAGAATACTTTTTATATAACAATACTCTTTTCTTCTAGCAAGTTTAGGGTTTCCTCACAGATATAAAAGTATCAAATCGTACTTTTTATGATTTTTTCAATTTAGACCAATAGCTAAATTTCGTCTTGGAGATTACAAAATGCCACCCGTGCTTTCTGGGGAACATGTAGGCGAAAGGCTCTTGTACACCTTGGGTGCAAAGCTTTCAGAAAAAGAATTACAAAACTTACTGGCAGCAATGGAAATTGTAGAGCCACCACTAGCAAAGCAGTTCTGGCAATCTGCACAGACGAATCCTGGTATCTACATTATCCTTACAGGTAAAGTCCGAGTGTTGGATAGCTCTGAGAATCTAATCACTACCTTTGGTGCATGGTCTGTTTTCGGCGAATTGACTCTTTTTCCCGAAGCTGACTTTAGTCCTTATGTAGTCAGAGCTTCGACAAGCTTAAAACTGGGCTATTTCAGGCAAGACGCATTGCAAATATTAATAGATAAGTATCCTAATATTCGCGATCGCCTTTTTGCCCGTGCAGAACTTTGGGATTTGCTATTGTTATGTCGCCAAACCTCACAATTATCGTGCCATACTTCACTTGTACCAGGGATGCTCAAAGCTTTATCTCTCTTTGAGCGACAGCATTTAGACACTGGCTCTATAACTACACAAGTATCCCAAGATTCTGAGTTATGGCTATTGTACAAAGGTCAAATGCGGCATTCTGAAGGCCATCTTTTGACACCGGGCACAATCTTTGCCCAACCAAAACAAGGTGATTGGCACGCAACTCAATCAACAATTGCTTACATTCTGAAAAACGACCAGATGCAAGCAGCACTAGAATATTTGCCGGAGTTAGGGGAGTGGGGAGTGGGGAGTGGGGAGTGGGGAGTGGAGAGTGAGGAAAAAACTTTCCCATCTCCAAAATCCAAAATCATTCCTTTTCCCCAACGAGATCAGCAGTCACAACAACAACCAAAAAAAGCACGTTTTTACTTTCCTAGTCCGACAGTGCAAGTGGGGCATTGGTGGAAACGCCTCACTAAGAGCTATCCTTTCTATGCCCAACAAAGCGCTGCCGATTGTGGCTCTGCTTGCTTGGTAATGATTGGTAACTATTGGGGCAAGCATTTTAGTATCAATCGCCTGCGGGATATGACCAACGTCAACCGTAGTGGTGCATCTCTAAAGGCTATGGCAGCCACAGCAGAAAACCTGGGTTTTGCCACCCGTCCAGTGAAAGCTACTCTTGATAAATTAGCAGAACAAACTTTACCTGCAATTGTCCACTGGGAAGGCAAACACTTCATCGTTGTCTATGAAATCACCAAAAAGCGGGTGATTGTATGTGACCCTGCTCTTGGTCAACGCAGCCTGACAAAAGCTGAATTTCAAGCAGGTTGGAGTGGTTATGCATTGTTACTGCAACCTACAGATTTATTAAAAAACACTAAAAACGAAAGTAGAAGCTTCTGGAAGTTTTTTGAGTTAATCAAACCTCACTATCGGACACTATTAGAAATCTTTGCAGCTTCGATATTAATCCAAATATTTGGACTAGTAACGCCAGTATTCACTCAGTTATTGCTCGATAGAGTACTTGTGCAACGTAGCGTTACAACCTTAAACGCCATTGCTTTGGGGATGATTATTTTTGGGTTATTTGGTGTCGCTGTCAACGCTCTACGGCAATATCTTCTATTTCATACTGCTAACCGCGTTAGCGTCGCCCTACTCGTAGGTTTTATCAAACATACCTTCCGCTTGCCCCTTTCTTATTTCGAGTCGCGTTTTGTTGGGGATATAGTCTCGCGCATCCAAGAAAACCAGAAGATTCAGCAATTTCTTACCGGTCAGACACTCTCGATTTTGCTGGATATGCTGACATTGGTGGTTTATCTGGCCTTGATGTTCTCCTATAGCTGGCGGATGTCATTATTCGTGCTGTGTACAGTACCGCCATTTTTTATCTTGGCGCTGGCTAGCACAAATATTTTGCGCCGCATCTCCAGAGAAATGTTTAATGCAGGCGCTAAAGAACAAAGCTATCTCATAGAATCTCTTAGCGGAATTCGTACCGTCCGCTCATTGTCAATTGAACAGACTGTGCGCTGGCGTTGGGAAGAACTGCTGAATGATTTGGTCAAAAAATCCTTTAATGCTCAGATAATTGGTAATCGGCTGCAAATTCTCAGTGGCGTTATCCAAACTTTTGTAAATACTGCATTGCTGTGGTATGGAGCGACCCAGGTAATTAATGGCGAACTGACTATTGGACAATTAGTTGCTTTCAATATGTTGGTGGGTAATGTCTTGAGTCCTTTCCAGAGGCTATCTATGCTGTGGAATCAATTGCAAGAAATTGTGATTTCCACCGAACGCATAAATGATGTGTTGGAGGCAGAACCAGAAGAAGACTTAGAAACTAAACCCCGGAAGGCGTTGGGTAAGCTGCGCGGTCACATTAGCTTTCAGAATGTCACCTTTCGCTATCACTCAGAAAGTGAGACTAACGTTTTAGAAAATCTTAACTTTGAAATCCAGCCAGAACAGATGGTTGCAGTGGTGGGGCGAAGTGGTTCTGGAAAAACAACGCTGAGTAAGTTGATATTGGGTTTATATCCACCAACAGATGGCAAACTACTGATTGATGGTCGTGATATCACTAGTGTTTCGTTGCGATCGCTCCGTTCTCAAATCGGCGTTGTAGACCAAGATACTTTTCTCTTTGGTGGGACTATTCGGGAAAACATTGCGATCGCTCATCCAAAAGCCTCTTTAGAAGAAATTATCCAAGCAGCAAAATACGCTGGAGCCGATGAATTTATTCAAAAACTACCGATGGGTTACGAATCCGAAATTGGTGAAAGCGGCGGTATGCTTTCTGGTGGACAACGCCAACGCCTAGCGATCGCTCGTGCTTTGCTCGGAAATCCTCGGTTATTACTGTTTGATGAAGCCACCAGCCACCTAGATTCTGAATCAGAACGAATTATTCAAAACAACCTCAAAACAATTCTTCGAGGACGCACAAGTATAATCATTGCCCATCGTCTCTCTACAGTCCGCAACGCTGACTTGATTCTGGTTTTAGATCAAGGCATTTTGGTAGAAAGCGGTACTCACGACGAGTTAATCACTAAAAAAGGTCATTATTACTACCTGAATCAACAACAACTGGCTCAAGTTAGTTGAAATTGGCCATTGATCAATAATTAATAGTTCTTCTTTCTCTACTCCCTCATAGATATATGTACTTTTATCGGGACTAAAACTATGCCATCTCCCAATAGATCATCCCCACTTCCTCAAGATCAGACAGATAAGTATCAAAGTTACACACAGCAAGAGGAATCTGTAGAGTTTAACGAGCAGACAGATGTAGAAACTAACAGTCAAGATTTGTACTACGGTACTGAAGCATTGCTCAATGCTTTACCTCGAATTTGGACTCGTGGTTTGTTATATATACTCATAGCCTTTGCTGGTTTGTTCTTACCTTGGGCAATTCTCTCGAAAGTAGATGAGACGGGTAGTGCTAGAGGGCGCATAGAACCTAAAGGCGCAACTCAAAAATTAGACGCTCAAGCTGGTGGGAGTGTCAAAGCAGTTATGGTCAAAGAAGGAGATACAGTCATAGCCGGTCAGGTTCTAGTAGAACTAGAGTCTGATGTGCTGCAAACAGAACTGCAAGAAGTCCAGAGTAAATTGCAAGGGTTACAAAATCGGCGATCGCAACTAGAATTGCTCAAAAATCAACTCTTAATGTCAACTAATCTCTTAGAGCAACAAAATAAATCTCAAGAATTAGAAAAAATGGCTCAAGTTAACCAGGCCCAGCAAAACCTGGATGCCAAACTGAGTAGCTATAACCTCCAAAAGTTAGAAAAGCAAGCATTAGTTAAGCAAGCCCAGCAGCAGATTTACACTACTCGCAACGATCAGCAATCAGCTAAAACTCGTTTGAGTATAGATTCTAGGCAAGTTCAACGTTTTAGCAAACTCGTTCAGGATGGTGCAGTTTCTGCAACCCAAATTGATCAACTCAAAAAAGAAGAACAAGAAAGCAAACGACTCTATAGCAAGGCTATATCAGATATTAAACAAGCACAATTGCAGTTAGAAGGAGAGCTAAATCGTTATCAAGTAACTATCAATACGTTGGAGTCTGATATCAAACAAGCAAAACTGCGACTGCAAGAGGAAGAAAGTAGCTATAAAAGTTTGATGCAAGCCGGACAACTGGCTGTAATGAAAAATCAGGAACAGCTAAAAGACCTACAGACGCAAATAACAGCAGTGCAATCAGAAGTCGCTCAGACTAAAAGCCAGATTACATCTATAAAAGTTCAGATACAGCAACGATTGGTGCGATCGCCAATTAATGGGGTGATTTTTGAATTACCCACCACGAAGTCAGGAGCAGTAGTACAACTCGGTCAAAGGATTGCCCAAATCGCACCCAAGAATGCAGACTTCGTACTCAGAGCTAATATGCCTAATCAGGATAGTGGTTTTTTGAAGCTAGGAATGCCAGTTAAAGTCAAGTTTGATGCCTATCCCTTCCAGGAGTATGGCATCGTGCAAGGGAAAGTTACTTGGATCTCTCCTGACTCGAAAATTACCCAAACTCCCCAAGGGAACATCGAAAACTATGAATTAGAAATCACCTTAGATCAGCAGTATGTCGAAAATGGCAACAAACGTATCCCATTAGGTGCCGGTCAGACAGCAAATGCTGAAGTGATAATTCGCCAACGGCGGGTGATTGATTTTGTTTTAGATCCGTTCAAGAAACTGCAAAAAGGCGGTTTAGAGATTTAGTCAGAGCAATGCCTACAACGGTCACTGAGCAACGCCGAAGTGCGGCAAGCTACGTACTGGAATTAGGAAATACGACAAGGGAGATAAGAGGAATAATCAATGTCCAATACTTCGACAAAGCTCAGGACAAGTGCCCCATGCCCTTAATTATTGGAGATATCGTGTTATGCCCCACAGTCTGAGGATTTCTAGTTCAGATATCATTCACAGCCTCAAGCTCTCCTGTCAAATACCTGATGTAGTGGAGGCGATCGCATCACAAAGCATCATTACCGAAGCAGCTAAAGAGCTAGGAATTACAGTCACACCAGAAGAACTACAGCAAGAAGGAGATAGCTTAAGGTTTGCGAAAAAGCTTGTCAAAGCTAAAGAAACCTGGACATGGCTAGAAAAACACCACCTGTCTGTGAATGAGTTTGAAGAATTAGCTTACAACAACATCCTTTCGCGGAAGTTAGCAAATCATCTATTTTCTGATCAACTCGAAAAGCACTTTTATGAACACCAACTAGATTATGTCGCCGCCGTTACCTACCAAGTCGTCTTCGAGGATCGAGACTTGGCTTTAGAGCTTTTTTATGCCTTACAAGAAGGCGAAATCAATTTTCCTGAAATCGCTCGTCTATATATCTCAGAACCAGAACTCCGCCGTGCTTATGGATATCAAGGACTCCAATACCGCAAAGATTTTCGTCCCGATATTGCAGCAGCTGTATTTGCTGCTGCACCACCAAATGCTCTCAAACCGATTACGACACCCAAGGGAGTGCATTTAATTTGGGTGGAAGAAATTATTCAACCCCAATTAGATGAACAATTGCGCCAAAAAATCATTAGAGAATCATTTTCTGATTGGTTAAAGCAACAAATCAACGCGATGAAAATTGTCACTCAGATAGACTCAGATGCAAATGTGCGATCGCAGGAGGAATTGCCAGATATGTCATTCACTAAGACTAAATAGGCTATTAAATTTATCTAACTAAAGGTAGATGCTTTTAAATTTCAAAAATGTTATTGATGCTGGTATGTTTGCTTAAAATTTAATAATTTGTTCTCTTTAGTATTTTGTGAATATATCCACAACTTACCAGCTTAGTGTTTCAAAAAATTAAGTTTAATCTTCATAAGTCTTGCTAGGCAGTAACTAAGGTTATTAATGCCTAAATTAATTTTAGTTTTTTTATATTAGCTAATAGTATATATCCTCCTTTTTAAGCTTAAATACATTAGTTTTTTAAATCATAAATTTATCAGGAAAAATTGACTTTTCAAGGAAAAAGCTGTAGTATTTGTATAACCAGTTACAGATTGGTTAAGACAAAGATTCCTTAAAAATAAATTGCACTTTTCAGGAGAAACTCAAATGGTTATTTCTGATCTAAACTACTTGGAAAATTCCTTGGAGGAAATTTTCGGTGGTCGTGGTACTAACATCAACAACTTCTATACTGCAACCAAGACAGTTACAGCTAATGTTGATGAAACCTTCACCAAGACAATTACCACTAACTTGGGTGGTTTAACAGGAAACGTTGCTGAATTAGTTGTTAGCGCTGATGCTACTGGCGATAATACCTTCTCCAGCGTCATTGGTGGTGTACAAACCGAAGCGAATCGCTCTGAAACTTTCGTTAATGCTATTTCTGCTACCATTCAGAATCCTACCAACCAAGATGTAAGAGGGATCACGACCCACTAACCCACATTTTTAAACGTGGGATTGAAAACTTGGAGAATGCAATTCTTCCGCTACGCGTCTCGAAAAACATCTTTTTTTTGAGTGAGCTTCAAACTCACAGTTAAAGTTTAAAATTCTTTTGTGTTTCCTGTTAAGACTTTTCTCTCGCTTTTTCGGTGAAAGAAATCATTGAACCCCAACTATGATGAACAGTTGCGTCAAAAAACCATTAGAAAATCATTTTCTGATTGGTTGAAGCAACAAATCAAGGCTATGAAAACAGTTACTCAGATAGCAGTACCCTTGGGTTAAGCCTAAAATACTTTATCAAAGTCAACCCCTTCGGAGAATTCAAAATTCAAAATTCAAAATTATCAAACCCCACGCATGCCTCCGGGGGCTTGAAATAATGATGCTGCGCTTTTTTATATCTCCATTAATAAATTAAGGGGCTTGGAACCGTCGCTCAAATTCAATTTTCTTGTTCAAAATTCAGATAATTCAAAATTGAAAAATTATTTAATTAATTTTGAATTTTGAATTGATAATTTTGAATTGGAGCGAAGCGACGGTCAGTTTTTTTAACATAGATGCAATGCATCAGCCTATCTGTGCGACACGCTGCTCGCGTTCGTAGATAAGCAGCTTTCTCCATTTCCTGTCCGTCGGGACTAGTGCTTGATGTTTTCCCTTACGAGTATTGCACACTATTGTGTTGGGCTATTTCAGTAAAAGTAGGCTACCTCTGTTTTTGCTGAAGGTATTGTTAACTTAACCCTATTGACTCAGATAGGTTCAGATGCAAATGTGGTGTAAATGTGCGATCGCAGGCTAAATTCCTAAATATCTTATTTACTAAGACTAAATAGGTTATTAAATTACAAATGTTTTTTTAGCTAACTATCTTATCTGGTTTAAGGTAAATTTTTTTAGTGTTAGAAAATCTTACCGATCCTGCTATTGTTTGCTTAAAAATTTAATATTGTTTTCGTTTTGTCTATTTTGTAGATCCATCCACAAAATGCTGTTTTAGCGCGATTAAAAACTTAAGCTAAATCGCTACAAGTATTGATGGGCATTAATAAATTCAATTATTGTCTAATTTTAGTATGCTTTTTTGGGTTTTAAACAATGCTTGTATATGATCGTTTTAAGCAGCAATAATATTAGTTTTCTTAATAAGAAAATCTTCAACAAAGTATTGACTTTTCTGATAAATGAATTATAGTAATTATGTGGCTGAACAAAGACAACTTTGTAACGCAAAGATTCCGCCCAAAAACTAAACTTTTCAGGAGAAACTCAAATGATTATTTCTGATCTAAACTACTTAGAAAATACCTCTGAAGAAATTCTTGGTGGTCGTGGTACTAACATCAACAACTTCTACACTGCAACCAAGACAGTTGTAGCTACTGTTAACGAAACCTTCACCAAGACAGTTACCACTAACTTGAATGGTATCCAAGGCAACACTGCTGAATTAGTTGTTAGCGCTGATGCTACTGGAAACAGAACCTTCAGCAGCGTTATTGGTGGTGTTCAAGTCGAAGACGATCGCTCTGAGACTTTCGTTAGCGCTATTGCTGCTACCGTATAATTATTGGCTAACAAAGACAACTTTGTAACGCAAAGATTCCGCAAAAATTTACAACTTTCAGGAGAAACTCAAATGATTATTTCTGATCTAAACTACTTAGAAAATACCTCTGAAGAAATTCTTGGTGGTCGTGGTACTAACATCAACAACTTCTACACTGCAACCAAGACAGTTATAGCTAC